>FUFK010052351.1_pt1 | contig 25646 bp, 28 predicted proteins | sample 1021851 | NCBI WGS metagenome assembly FUFK01 (sample SAMEA51879418, study PRJEB19060) | metagenome | reverse complement strand
TTAGCCGGAAATCAAAAGCATACCCCTGTCAAAAGGTAAATCCTCCGTTTCCTGTTGTTTTATAAATACTAATAGGACCACCTCCATGTTCAGGGTAGTAATAAAATATCTAGCAATCCCCTTAAAAAATTACTAAATAAGACACCAAACTTAATTATATACACTCAGTTATGTAAATAAAGTTATTTTTATGATATTAAAATGAAAATTCTAGCTGCGACTTAGGTTCAAATGCTATATGAGCAATTGAGCTGTTATCAATTACGTCTTTATCTTTTAAATATTTGTCTAAAAGGCATATGTCATTACTAAAATATTTGAAAGCAATCATTTTTTTTGCAGATTCCTTATCAACAGAAGAATTATATTCAATCAATATTGGATCGTTAATGTGGATTATTTTATTCATAAACAAAGTATACTGTATATTTATACAGTAGTAAAGTTTATTCTTCTTCAGGTGATACTATAAGCCTTGTATCTACAAGTGTTGTAAAAATTATCCATAACGCAGCAACTAGAGTACATGCTCCTATAATATCGCCAATAGTGAATCTAAAAACAGTACTCACATCTACAATAACTGAACTATTAACTAGAGATACTAATAAATTAGCTAAAACACCATTTAAAAGAGCAGAAATTACAATAACTAAAAAAAGATACTTATAATTTTTAAAGCTTACTGGTTTAAATAATGAAAATTTACCAGGCGCAATTCTTGACCATTTCACCAACTCTACTGCTATTGCTACAGCAATCAATGATCCAACTGCTCCATAGTTCCATCCGTCTACATATCCGAGAGGATCGATAAGAGCAGGTCCAGTAATTTCAGCCAAATATAACGCTGGTATTGCGTAATATCCAAAGAAACATACCATTAAAACTCTTGAGCCATGAGGAAGATAACAAATACTTCCCAACCACTCACGCTCTGGATTTAAATTAAATAAATCTACAACTTGTAAATATGACCATATTGACCAGACAAACATTGAAAATACATATACTGTTATTGACACTTTTATAAAATGTTTCATCAGAATTAGAAATTTTAATTTGCAAGAATTAAATTAAACTCTCTTTTGTCTCCTTGTGACTGCTGAATATAAACTAAATTCGCTTGTTCAAATTTTTTTATAGTTTTATATACTGTTGATCTTGAAAAACCTGAATTTTGAATAACATCGGTAATATTACAGTTTCCGTAAGTAGATAAATGCCAAGCAATTACATGATAGACCTTTTTTTCTGTTTCGCTATAGGAGGCTAAATTTAAATCTTTTTCAATGTTCCATAACATCTCAAGAATNTTTGTTAAATCTTTAGTATATTTTGAAGGCATCAATAAATAATACATAAGAAAATAATGTGTTACAAGATATAAAACTTTGTTAAATCCTATTTAAAGGTTATTGCAAAATTAATCTCAATTAAGAGTTATAATTCATGCCTAGGAGGAGTGTCTGAGCGGTTTAAGGTGCGGGCTTGGAAAGCTCGTGTGCGGAAACGCACCGTAGGTTCGAATCCTATCTCCTCCGCCATCAATTTAGTAATAAATTATCTTCTTATTGATTAAATTCTCTAAAATTATTGAATAAGATCTTTTTTTTTGTACCACGAATTGGATTAATATCAATTCCTCCCCTTCTTTGAAATCTTCCACAAACCTCAATATGATCTGGCTNAAGCTTTGAATANAGATCTATAAAAATTTTATCAATACACTTTTCATGAAANCCTCCATGNTCNTTNTAAGACATTAGATATTTATTGAGATAACCCACATCAATACTCTTATCTAAATACAGATAAATGTTTGCAAAATCTGGTTGAGATGTCACTGGGCATATAGACCTAAATCCATTGAATTTGATTATTGTGTTTGGCTTGGTTTTTTTCAATTTTGTATTATTTAAATCCAAATATTTAGGCTCAGGTCTGAATTTTTTTAGAACTTTAATTTTAATAGGATGCTTAATGGTTAATTCTAATTGTGATTTTATCTTTTTAATTAAAACTTCCTTATTTGAAAATGATTTTTTATAGAACTCATTTAAATATAATTTTAATGATTTAGACTCGATAATTAGATCTGATTCATAAGGGATTACAATTTCTAGAACTACAAGTTGGGGAATTTTATTATGGTTAAGATACATAAAATCATATACATTCCAAATATCAATTCCGAACTTAATATTATCCTTTTGTCTTTTGATAGGATCCAGTAAGCTTAATCCCTTCTTACGAGGATTTATTTTTTTACCTAGTGCTGAAGTTTTCAATCTCTTATGCCAATGCCCTTATTTAACAGATATAAAGAGCTAACAGTAAAAAATATTATAAAAATCGATATCATTGTNAGAGAAAATGATATNGAAACATCNCTGATTCCAAGCATACCTTCTCTAAAAGTATTTACCACATAAAGCATAGGATTTGCTAAGGATATTGATCTCCAGAATTCAGGCAAGATGTTAATCGAATAAAAAACCCCACCTAAATAAATGAGTGGAGTGAGAACAAAAGTAGGTATTACTGAAATATCGTCAAAACTATCTGCAAAAACTGCATTAATGAATCCCATCAAAGCAAATAATATTGAAGTTAAAAATAATACTAAAATAGTTAACGCCGGATTAGCAATTGAAAAATCTGGATAAAAGAATAAGCTTACACAAAATACAATAATACCTACCATGACTCCTCTACAGACCCCGCCTAGAATAAATCCCAGTAATATTGTCCAATTTGGCATAGGTGAGATTAAAAGTTCTTCAATTGATTTTTGAAATTTTACAGAATAGAAAGAAGATACAACATTAGCATACGAGTTTGTTATTACAGACATCATTATTAATCCAGGTATCATAAATTGCACATAATCAAAACCATCCATTGAGCCTATTCTTGGACCAATTAATGATCCAAATATTACAAAATATAATGTCATTGTTACTGCAGGAGGTACTAAGGTCTGAATCCAAATTCTCATAAATCTTCTGATTTCTTTGGATGTTAAAGTCCATAGCGTTACTGAGATATTTATATTAGNTTCTTTATCCATATTATTTTTTTACCATTTCAATAAAAAGTTCTTCAAGTCTATTTGATTCATTTCTCATAGATTTAACTTTTATGTTTAACTTATTGAGTTCATCAAATAAGTTATTGATTGACTTTTCTTTATTTACAGCCGCTATTAAAGTCAAAGGATCTTCTAATCTTAAAGAATAGTCTTTTATAGTTGGCACTTCTTTTAATGGATCTTCAAGATCTAAAACAAAACCTTGAACGTCCAGTTTTCTGAGCAGCTCTTTCATACTTGTATTAACAACTATCTCCCCATGATCAATTATTCCAATATTTCTACATAACTGCTCAGCCTCTTCTAGGTAATGTGTTGTAAGAATAATGGTTGTTCCATTAGAATTAATTTCTTTCAAGAAATCCCACATTTCTCTTCTTAATTCAATATCTACCCCAGCAGTAGGTTCATCAAGAATTAACAACTTTGGTTCATGAATTAAAGCTTTTGCAATCATAAGCCTTCTTTTAAATCCACCTGATAATGTTCTTGCTTGATCATGCCTCTTATCCCACAGGCCTAGCCTTTTTAACATTTTTTCAACTTTTGGCTGAGCAATTGATTTTTTAATGCCATAAAAACCTGCTTGAGTAGTAACAATATCTAATACTTTTTCGAATTGTGAAAAATTTATCTCTTGTGATACAACTCCTAACATTGACTTAGCCTGTGCAACATTTTCGTCAAGATCTATCCCAAAAATTTTTACATTACCAGATGACTTTGTTACTAGTGTCCCTATTATTCCAATAGTTGATGATTTTCCTGCACCGTTTGGACCAAGTAAAGCATAAAAGTCACCTTCATTAACTTTCAAAGATATGCCTTTTAGAGCTTCTGTTCCACCAGAATATATTTTTTTAAGATTATCAATTTCTAGTGCGTAAGTCATGACTGGTTTGAAGATGTTTGTTTACCAACTACAAAAATACTTAAAAATATTCCTATAAGAAGACCTAGCCATACATATTCACCGGTAAATGCAATCAGTAAAGATATAAACAATGCCGATGCCATTTCTGCATTCGTTTTTGGTATAGCCAATGCAACATATGCGCATGCAAAACCAGTTAGAACCAATGTTAGGTTAAGTGCGATATTCATAAGAGGTTCCATTAAAGTAATGAAAGGTAACGTTACATATAAAAAAGGTATTGCCATAAGATAGTATGAGCCTAGTCCATCAAATATTGATGGCATTTCATTTGGTCCCTTTTTCCATCTTTCTGCTACTACAACATGAACACCTGTCCATAATGCGCCTTGAGTTGGAAAATTAGGATTAAAAATTAAACCTATTAGGTTTCTTACTGCGATTGATAGATGGAACCTATTAGAGTCAACTTTTAAAGGCTCGTCTGGCCTCTGTTTTTGAGCATCATTTAGAATTTCTTGTCCAGTAATAATATCGCCAAACAAAATAATATAACCAATAATTACTAATGGGATTGCATCTAGGTACATACTAAGTGATGGAAAGCCTATAGAAAATGGAGAAGTTCTTTCAAATAAAGTAACTACATCAGGAAATGCAAATCCCCATGTAACATTTAATGAAGCTTCACCTATTGAATATGCAACAACAGCAGCAATCAAAAAACCTGGTAAAAGTCCAAGAGAGCTTATTTTTTGAAAGAAAACATTCTTGCTTGCTAATTTTTTAAATGGATCTGAAAATGTTGTAAGTATGCAAAGAACAATTGCAATTGTCATAGCAATCGGTTGGTCCATATATTTTGCATCGAATTCCTTAAAAAAGACTTGATAAAACGCTGCGACTGCGGCCCCAAGAATAATTCCAGATTTAAGTGCATTAGGAATGTTATTTACAATCTTTTCACTTAGTCCAGTCATACCTAAAAAAGCGACCAAAATGGTAAATTCAATACATATTGCTGCCATGAACTGAAAAGTTTCAACTTGATACTCAGCTCCTGTAGGAAGGTAAAATCCCATTGTGGCAAAAACACCTATTACTATTGGGTAAGCTGGAGTTATCCAGCCAGGTGCAAATGGAACACCAAAAACAATTGGGCCAGCAGCAATTAAAGTTCCTGAAATAAATGATAATGCAACACCCTCTTCAAATGATAATCCCATACCCATAGCAATTGGGATGCCTGCAAAAGCTGTAGCACCAGAAATAATCATTCCTTGAAGGAATTCAGCTGTTCTAAATTTTATGTGAATAAAAGGGATTCTAAGTCTAAATGGGCCCCATTTAATTCCATTTATCTTAACTTGCTCGACATTCATTTTGACAGATCCGCCATACCATCTTCTAGTCCTTTAAGGGTGAGAGGATACATTCTGTCTTCAAATAAATCTCTTAATATGCATATTGATGAAGTATAGTCCCAGTGGTCGTCTGGAACAGGATTCAACCATGCCATATTTTCAAAATGATCTGACAATCTTTTGATCCAAACATGTCCAGCTTCTTCATTCCAATGCTCAATACTTCCACCAGCATTAGTTATTTCATAAGGTGCCATNGTNGCATCACCGACTACAATAATTTTATAGTCAGATGAAAATTTGTTGATGATATCTTGGACTAAAAATCTTTCCTGAGTCCTTCTCCTATTATCTTTCCAAACAGACTCATAGATACAATTATGAAAATAAAAATATTCTAAATTTTTAAATTCTGTCTTAATTGCAGAAAAAAGTTCTTCACATAATTTTACNTATGGATCCATTGATCCNCCAACATCAAACATGACAATAACTTTTACTGAATTTAGTCTTTCAGGAACCATTTTTATATCTAAATAACCTGCATTTTTAGCTGTAGATTTAATGGTGTCATCCATATCAAGCTCTAAATCATTGCCTTGTCTTGCAAACTTTCTTAATCGCCTCAATGCCATCTTGATATCTCTTGTTCCTATGATTACAGAATCATCAAGATTTGAATATTGTCTTTGTTCCCAAACTTTAACTGCCTTTTTTTGACCTCCTTCACCACCCACTCTAATGCCTTCAGGATTTTGACCACCATGTCCAAAAGGCGAAGTACCATTTGTACCAACCCATTTATTGCCACCTTCATGTCTGTCTTTTTGCTCTTCAAGTCGTTTTTTAAATTCTTCTAATAATTTTTCTAAGCCACCTAAAGACTGAATTTTTTTTAACTCATCTGGGTCTAATTCTTTTTCAAATGCTTTTCTAAGCCAATCTTCTGGAATAAGTGCTTGAAATACATCTTCTAACTTTTCAATTCCTTTGAAGTAGATATCAAAAGCTTTATCAAACTTGTCATAATGTTTTTCATCTTTTACCAGTGTGGCTCTTGATAAATAGTAGAAATCATCTAAATCTGCATACACCAGTTGATTTTCTAGTGCTCCAAGCAGATCTAATAACTCTCTTAGAGTACAAGGCACACCCGCAGATCGAATAGTTTGAAATAAATTTATTAACATTTATTTTGAATTAGCTTCTCTTCTAGACATAAATGCTAGNCTTTCTAGCAATTGAACATCTTGCTCATTTTTTAACAATGCTCCATACAATGGAGGAATTGCTTTTGATGAATCAGCATTTTTAAGAATTTCATCAGGCATATCATCTGACAAAAGAAGTTTTAGCCAGTCTATTAACTCTGACGTAGAAGGTTTTTTCTTCAATCCAGGTATTTTTCGAAGATCAAAAAATATCTCAAGTGCTTCTTTGACTAACTTCTTTTTAATTTTAGGGTAATGTACATTTACGATCTGATTCATAGTTTCACGATCGGGAAATTGAATGTAGTGAAAAAAACATCTTCTTAAAAAAGCATCTGGTAGTTCTTTTTCATTATTNGATGTCATTATGATTAATGGTCTGTGTTTTGCCTTAATTGTTTCTCCTGTTTCATAACAGAAAAATTCCATACGATCTAATTCTTGTAATAAGTCATTAGGAAATTCGATATCAGCTTTATCGATTTCGTCAATTAATAAAACTACTTGCTTGTCGGATGTAAAGGCCTCCCATAACTTACCTTTTTTTATATAATTTGAAATGTCTTTAACTCTTTCATCACCTAATTGAGAATCTCTAAGCCTAGTTACAGCATCATATTCATATAAACCCTGTGATGCTTTAGTTGTTGATTTTATATGCCACTCAATTAGATCCATTTTTAAAGCTTTAGCAACCTCTATGGCAAGCAATGTTTTACCNGTTCCNGGCTCACCTTTCACNAATAGAGGTCTTTCTAACGATCTTGCAGCATTAACAGCCATACTTAGATCATCNGTNGATATATAGTCTTTTGTTCCTTTAAATTGCATTTAACTTCCTTATTGTTGTGATAATTTTTCCTCTGACTTTAGTATTCTAGTTAGTTGTCGGCTCGAAGCAACTAAATTTCCATTTAAATCCCATAAATTACAATCTTGTTCAAAATATCCTTTATTTATATCAGTTGCTTTAAAGTCAGCATAAATATCTTCTGTTGTTGGTAATTGCCTAATATGAGTGGTTAACGTAATTGTAGGAACCCATCCCAATGCACCGTATTTATTACAAACCACAGGAGGTAAAATATCAGAATAAAAAGATAGGCAAAATTGATCTGGTTTACCTCCACCCATTTTTAAGTAAGCTGAACATCTTGCATCATATTGAGAAGAATCAGTATCTTTTTCTCTTNTCCACCAAACATGATCTGGATGAATTGAACATTCAAGTTGATGAATAAAAGATGGAGTGAAGCCTTTAGTGATTTCGTCATAATTTAATGCTACATAATCACTTTTGTCTTTATCATTAAAAATCTTTGGTAATGCTGTTTCAAGGCCATCAAAACCTTTCATATGATTAAAGTCTGAGCATGTTCCAGTAAAAGTTGTGCAAACTCTATTATTTTGTATCAATTTTACAATACCTGATGAACTACCTCTTCCAGCTTTGAATGTCTCAACCTCTAAAGTAATAGGCTCAGGATCAATTCGATCAAGGTATTGGACAGANGANCTGATTGCTGTTGAGTGAGGCAAAACATTAGTNAGGGCTCTGTGCATTACAGCCATCAAATATCCNCCATGTGGTGTATTNCCAACAAAATAGTTTGTATTAGGAATTAGAGTAAAGGTATTTTCACTTTTTTGTTCAATCTCTAATGCCTCTTGAAATTTTTCAAAATGATTCATGTTGTATAATTTTAGTTCATAATCTTATTTTTAAAAACATATTCATATATGCATACTATCTTTGACATTGCTTGCAATTTTACTAATGAAAGGTTTGATAAAGACCTCAATGATGTGATTTCAAGATCTTTTGATAATAATATTACAAAGTTTGGGTTGATTTGCAGTCAGTTAAAAGATGTTCAAAGGATTATTGAAATTAAAGATTTGTACCCAGATAGTATATATTTTACTTTGGGCGTTCATCCTCATAATTCTAATGAAATAAATGAATTTAGTCTTCAAGATTTACATGATTTCATTAAAAAATTTAATCCAAATGCTGTTGGTGAGACTGGTCTTGATTTTTATAGAAATCTTTCAACATATGAAGAACAAACTTTTGCATTTGAAGAGCAGATCAAAATAGCTATAGAATTAAATAAACCCTTATTTTTACATCAAAGAGATTCACATGATGAGTTTATGAAAATTATAAAAAAATACTCCTCAGATATTCCTAAGGCTGTAGTTCATTGTTTTACAGGCACTCAATCTCAGCTAGATGATTATCTAGAACTAGATTTTTATGTAGGCTTAACAGGCTGGATCTGTGATGAAAAAAGAAATATTGATCTTCGTAAGGCTATAAAAAATATACCTCTCTCTAAATTAATGATTGAAACAGATTGTCCATATCTTATTCCTAAAAATCTTCCAAATAAGTCTAATAGAAATGAGCCATCAAATTTAAATCATATAGCCAATGAAATTGCTTTTCTTATGGAAGTTGATGAAGATTCTTTGAGAAAAGAAACTTATGAGAATAGTGTAAATTTTTTTAATGCTTAATTAAAAACATCAATTGATAAATCGAACTCTTTACATATATCTTCTAAATCTGTGCCTATTTTTTTTGCATTATGTCTGATTTCAGGTTTTGTTTTTGAATATCTTGGTGATGGACTTGGTTGATTAAAGCCATCCACCTCAGTAAAAGCATTTCTGCTCAAATTATGAGCGTTTGTTTGAGCTTCTGACATATCTAAAACAGGTGTTACACATGCATCACTGTCTGAAAAAATTTTTTCCCATTCTGATCTTGTTTTTAGTTTTATCTTTTGAGCCATTATTTCTTTTAGTTTTGGCCAATTATCTTTGTTATGCTGATCCTGGAATATTTCGTCGGTAATTTCCAGTTTCTTAAGTAACTCAGAATAAAATTGAGGCTCAATTGAACCAACAGCAATATATTTCTCATCCNTGCATTCATACGTATCATAAAAATGAGCATAGCCATCTAATAAATTAGATTCTCTACCATCTTGCCAATGTCCCATTTCTTTAAGAGAGTAAAAAAACGACATGAGAGATAATGAGCCGTCAACCATTGCAGAGTCTACAACTTGTCCTTCATTTGTTTTCATAGAATGAATGAGGCCCGAAACAATTCCAAGAGCAAGATGCATACCTCCTCCTCCATAATCTCCTATTAAATTTAAAGGAGGTGTTGGAGTGGAATCTTTTCTTCCTATAGCATTCAAAGCTCCTGAAAGACCTATGTAATTGATATCATGACCCGCTAGTTGCGACATTGGTCCATTTTGACCCCACCCAGTCATTCTTCCATATACTAATTTTGAATTTGCTTCTAAACAAACTTCCGGTCCAAGACCAAGCTTCTCCATTACACCAGGACGAAAACCTTCAAATACAACATCTACTTGTTTTATTAATCTAAGAAGTTCATTAACAGTAGCTTTGTTTTTTAAATCAGCAGTGATTGTTCTTTTAGACCTATTGTGAACGTCGTATTTACTCTCAAGACCTTGTGTCTCTTTTCGACTAATTCTTATAACATCAGCGCCCAAATCAGCTAATAACATGCCACAATACGGGCCAGGACCGATTCCTGAAAATTCTAAAATCTTTATATCTTTTAATGGTCCCATGTATTTATATTATTGAAAAATCTTATGTTTTGCTAATAGATTTGGTAGTAATGTAAGAGATGATACAAANGCAAGAATCATTGCTATTGCTGTAAAAAATCCAAATAAAATTGTTGGGAAGAAATTTGACAGAGATAAAATTAAAAATCCTGCTGATATCGTAGAAGCTGTATAGAATATTGCCCTTCCTGTTGTTGAATGTGCATTACACAAAGCTTCATTTACTGAACCAGTATTTTTTAATTCTTTTTTATATCTGTATATGTAATGAATTGTATTATCGACAGCCATGCCAACACTTATTGCAGCAACTGTAATAGTCATAATGTCTAGTGGAATATTTAATAATCCTAAGAGTCCCATTACTGATGATGCAACAAACACATTTGGGATTAATCCAATTATCATTACTTTAAAAGACCTAAAAATNATCAATAACATGAGAGAAATTACTGCAAATACTATCATCAATGATCCTACTTGAGACTTAAATAGAGATTGAAGCATATTGTTATATAAAACTGCTAATCCAGTAATTTCAAATTGTGAAGGATCTAGGTTGAACTTATTTTGAAGATCATTATTTATCTTTTTTAATAAATCATTTCTATTAAGTTCCGATGCTGATTCGTTGACCCTGGTTGATATTCTCACAACAGAATCATCTTTATTTATATATGAATAAAGAAGACTCTCTCTAATATCTTCAGGTAATACAGATCTTAAAAGTGCCAACTCAAGATCATTGAGATCTTCGCCATTATTAATTTCTCTTGCCAATTTTACTCCACTTGCAACACTTAATACTTTTCCAATTTCTGGAATTGAATCTAGATAATCATGAATTTTTTCTAATTCGTTTAATGAATATATATTCCACCAATAACCTGCAGCAGAACTAGTTTCGTCTTCAAAAAGATCATCGTCAAAAATATCATCTTCTATTTCAATTGATTGAAAATCGTCCTCTGGCTGCGAAATGATGATATCTAANGTTGCTGTTCCNCCTAACTTNGAATCAATTTCGTACATCCCTTTATAAATTTCAGTATCTTTATCAAAATAATCAATAAATCTATTTTCAACTTCTAATTTAGATATTCCAAAACATAAAAGAACAAATGTTAAAAAGAATGTTGAAGAGATTGATTTTTGATATTTTTTTGAAAAATTTAAGAGAAAGTTTGTNATCTTATATAACGAAAGATAATCTTTACCAGAAATATTTTTAATTAAATACAATAAACAAGGAAGAAATGTAAAAGTTAAAATAAAGGCAATTGTTATACCGAAAGCCATCATTTTTCCAAATTCAATTACTGGCTTTAACTCACCAAAAGTAAGTGATAGGAATGCCACTGCAGTAGTCAATGCAGCAAAAAAACATGGAGCAAACATTTGATCATAACCTTTAATTATTGCATCCTTGTAATCAGCTTCCTTTTTTATTTCATTAATCTTTACAAGCAGATGAACAGTTAATGAAATTGTAAGAATTAACAACAGAGCTATAAAATTTGAAGACACAACACTTATCTTCCAATCCATAAAACCTAAAAATCCAGCTGTTATAAATGCTGCCATAAATGCATTTGATAAAGGTAATAAAACCAACCAAAATGAACCAAAGAAAAGATAAAGCATTATTGCAAATATTAATGCGACCGCTGAACCAAAAACTACCAAATCTGATTCAATATAATCCATCATATCTGTAGCAATCATTGATGGGCCACCCAAATATATTTTGGCCTCATCCCTATATTTATCTAAAATTAATCTAATTTCAGAAATTAAAGATTTGCTAAATTCAGACTCATCATTGTTTAGTTGACTAATTCTCTTATTGATCTCGCTGAGTTCTTCATAAAGAGCTGACTTATTTTTACTTGTAAGAATTTCTTTAGAATCTAATTTTTCAAGAATATTATATCTTTGAGATATTAACTCATCATATTCATCGTTACCTCTCAATACGACCTGCATTGCAGTCACTTTTCCATCATTACTAATAATAAGCTCTTTATAAATTGGATTATTTATTATTTCCTCACGAGCCTCAGTGAGATTAATGTTTTCATCGGTTAAGTCTTTTAAATTATCAGCAACCTCAGTAAGACCTACTCTTGGTTGAAAAAATATTGGAGCGTCTAAAATTGATAAAACAGAATCAACGCCGTCTATATTTTTAAGATCGTTTTCTAGATTAGCAATTCTATTTANAGAATAATCAGAAAATAATTCTTTATTTGGTTCATATGTAACTATTAAAAAACTTGAATCTCCAAATTCATCTTCTGCTTCTCTATAAGTTTTTAATGATTCATCACTTTCAAGAACCAAAGCATCAGATGAAGCATCAAGTTTAAAATTATTTAATCCAACAGCCGAGGTTANAGTTACCAAAAATGTAATAAAGAGAACAAGCAAATACTTTTCTAAAAGAAAAGATGCAAGGTTTTTAATATCTATTCTCATTATTTATTTGCACAATTTGGAGAATCTATTACTGATGGATTCTTTTCTATTTCGTCAAGATCAAATGCATAAATTGAAAGCGCATGTATTTTGTTCATCACATTTTCTAAACTCTTATAAATCAATTGATGTCTTTTAACATTTGATACGTCTTTAAAACAGTCAGATGCCAGAATAATCTTAAAATGACTCTCTGAATTCTCTGGAACNTTATGCATGNAGCTTTCATTTTCAATGATTAATGTTGCAGGATTAAATTCAGTATTTAAAAGATCTTTGATAGTATTTTTAATTTTCCCCATAAACTAGCGAATCTTAGTTATCTTTTCCAAATCTTATTGTATATCAAAGCAAAAATTACTATGAAGGATGCTCCGATAGCAACAGGCATTATAACGAACTCAAATGACTTTGCTCCTAAAATAGCAATTATAGGATTTGCACCTGCTGGAGGATGAACAGTGTTTGTTAGTATCATAAGAATGATTGCAAAACTTAATCCAAGCGCGATAGCAATTGGAGCATCTCCAAAAAAATAATAAATCATAACTCCAGAAGATGCAGAGAGAACGTGACCAAAAAAAACATTTCTTGGACTAGCAAGAGGACTATCATGCACCGCCATAACAAGAACCAGGCTCGCTCCAAATGGAGGAATTAACCATACATTAGTCTCATCAATTAAATTTAAGTATGCAATAGCATAAATACACAAAAAAGCTCCAAGTGAAGATATCACTATAGTCTTTATTTTTTCATTAAATATTTTCATGTTTAATTCAAATTAACCATCTAGTTTAGGAGATTCGTTCATTGAGTGAATTTTTTTAATTATGTTTTCCCACTTAATCCATTCTTCATTATTTAAATCAGCTGCATATTCAGCAGCTCGAAGCATAGCAACTGCCTCGGCATCGTCGCCATATTGAGATATGAGAGTGTTTGCTATTGTCTCTATGCTTTTGTTATCGCTCATAATCAAATAATAACTAATATTGATAACATTATCCCATGTATAATTCTTTCTATACACACTGATAAGCTTAAATGAACGTACTTTGGGTAAAAGATAATAATATTGGGCATGAGAAACAAGTAGATGTTCTTTTAAAAGAGTTATCAAAAAAACTTAATTTAAAGATTGATTCTAGGATAGTAAAAAACAGTTTCCTATTTCAAAAAAAAATTGATAACGTCAAAAGCAATTATTACGATATTTTAATAGGTGCTGGACATAAAACACACTCAATATTACTCAAAAATAAAAAAAATCAAAAAAAAACTACAAAGGTGATAGCGATATTGTCTCCTACATTTTATAAATCCAAATTTGATATCATTTGTACACCATCTCACGATAAACATAAATTTAATTCTAAAGATAATGTCATTTTCTATGAGGGATCTTTAGTAACTGTATCTTTAAAAGAGACAAGAGAAGATGTAGTCATGATTGCCATTGGAGGTAAAAATAAACATTATATTTTTGATCAAGATCATATATATGGTCAGATGGAATATTTTTTATCCATTAATTCAAATAAACATTGTTATATATTTAATTCTAGAAGAACTCCAAGAGAAATATCTAAAAAAATATCATCNCAATATAAAGATAANGAAAGAATTACATTTGTAGATTTTTATGACAATANGTCTAATATTTCAATCGAGGAAATAATGCATCAATCACAANCAAAGCTNATNACAAGAGATAGNGTAAATATGGTTTATGAAAGCCTATCNTGTAAGGGNGATACATATTTATTTNATATGCATGCTNNAAGGGGTAGTACTAAAGTTGTAGAAAATATAAACANGTTAATTAAAAATAGGAAAATAGGTTTTGTAGACTGTTCAGAAATAACAAAAGGATTTTCTAAAATGAAGCTTGAAAAGCAAAATATTCACAATGATGTTTTTGCTGAAGTAGAAAAAGTGGCTTACGAGATTCAAAATAAATTATGAAAATAGTTCACTTTGTCCTTAGTGATAGTTTTGCAGGAATAGAACAGCANGTNGATGAAGTTTTAACAAATTTTTCATCCCACAAATTAATCCTTATATGTAATGAGTCTATTGCTAGCTATTTTGATAAGAGTATAAATATTTATAAAGTAAAAAACTTTGGAAGAAGATCATTTTTTGGCAAGTATAAATTGAAAAAACTCATAAAAGATATAGATCCAGATATTATTCATACACACGGAAGTAAAACCTCATCAATAATCTCTTCCATAAAAACAAAAAATTATAAACATGTTGCAACCATACATGGNGTGAAGAAAAATAAAAAAATTTATGAAAAAGCAGACTTAATTATTGGAGTTAGTGATAAAGCGNTAGAAGGCATAAATCATGAAACGATTTGCATCAACAATTGGTGGNATCCNAAACTAAAAAAGATACAAAATAAAAANAATAAANATGCTCTTGCAGTAGGAAGATTAGAAAAAGTAAAAGGCTTTGACTTGCTTATAGCATCTTGGAAAAACATTGATGCAAATTTAGTAATCATCGGATCGGGTAAAGAAAGAAATAAACTTAATGAATTGATAGAGCAAAATAATTTATCTGAAAAGGTCAAAATAATNGATGCTGTTAANAAAGAAGAACTTCTAAACTACTATCAAGATGCATCTGTCCTAATAATCTCTTCAAGAGATGAAGGAGGACCAAGAGTTGCATTAGAAGCTTTATATTTAGAAATACCTGTAATTTCCACTGATGTAGGACACATGTCACAAATTTTACCTAAAGAATTGTTAGCAGAAAAAAATAATCAAAGCGCTCTCCAAGATATGCTTGAAAAATATGTTGATAATATTCATCTNTATAATCAAAAAGCNATNTTTAATTTTGTTGAAANAGAATTTTCNATAGAAGAAAAAATGCAAGAACTTAATGACGCTTATAGTCTTTTAGCTAGTAAATCTTGATATAAACTAATAGTCTGATTTGTCATNCTCTCTGAGGTAAATATATTTTCTTTTGGCATATTGTTGGTCATATTTGATAGATTTATGACTTTTTCAGCCAAATCATCAATATTATCAAGCTCCACAAGACCATCAGGATATAATTCTTCCAATATTTCTTTAGTGCCTCCATGGTTCCAACCAATGACTTTACTGCCACTACTAATTGCTTCGATTGTTGTTCGCCCAAATGGCTCAGGTTTAATAGATAAATTAAAAACAAAATCAGAAATTTTATAAATATTTGAAATATCATTTCTTGACCCAGTTATTGTAATTTTATCTTCAATACCATAATTTGAAATATTGTTTTGTAATTGTTTTAAATAAGATTTTTTTGATTTAGCTGTCGGCCCAACAATCAANGCATGATAATTATCATCATCAAGTAAATTTANAAGATCAATAAAACTATCAACACCCTTCCATTTAGATATTCTTGTTGGCATGGTAAGAATGATTTTGTCTTGTGTTTGTGGAAACTCTTCATACCACTTTTTAATCCATGTTTCTTCAACAGGATTTTTATTAAATATTTCTGGATCACAGCCCCTTGGAATAACTGTAATTTTTTCGTCAGGAACCTTGTATGTGCCTTGTATGTAATCTTTTACAGTTTTTGATATAGCAATAATATGATCTACTTTTGACATTACTTGGCTGTATAAAGGTGTGCTGTATAAACCATGAAATGTAGAAACTAGAAGAGGTTTATGTGATAGCTTTTTATAAGCAAAATAATTTATCCATGCTGGCATTCTTGACCTTACATGAACAATGTCTGGTTTTTCAGATAAATATATATCTCTTAGATCTGANGCATATCTAATTGAAAATAGGCTTTTTTTATGGATCGGTAAGTTNATATGTTTACCTCCATCTTCAATTATGTCTTTTTCAAAAATTCCTCCGTTAGAAATAACTAGAGAATCGTGCCCTCTTTCAACCAAAACTTTTGAAAAGTCTTTAGTTCCTCTCTCAACACCACCGATGTTTAACTCTGGAAGTAACTGAATTACTTTAAATTTACTCATACCTCAAAGAAACGGCTGGATCTAGTTGAGCCGCCCTTTTTGCTGGCCATATACCAAAAAATAATCCAACAAGTGCTGAAAATGTAATTGAGCCAATAATTGCACTAATTGGCATCGCAAATGGCCAATCATTAAAGGTTGCAAATAAATATANCAATGAAGTGCCTATAAATACTCCAATAAGTCCTCCTAAAACACAAAGNAGCACTGCTTCAATTATAAACTGCATCATTATAGATTTATGCGTCGCACCAAGTGCTTTTCTTAAACCAATTTCTCTTGTTCGTTCGGTAACGGAAACCAGCATTATGTTCATTACACCAATTCCTCCAACAATAAGACTTATTCCAGCAATTCCAGCAATTAAAGCAGTAAATATTCCCGTAGCTTGTCTTCTTAGATCAGAAAATTGACTCCAGTCGTTTATGCGAAAATCATTCTCTCCACCTGGTCCAATGTCATGTTTTTGTCTTAGGATTTCTTCAATTGTCATCATTACATAATCAACATTTGTGTCATTTGANATTCCAACATTTATCCAACCAAGCCTATCAGTACCAAATATTCTTTGTGATGCGGTCAATAATGGTACATAAAGATCGTCATCAGGATTTTGCCATCCAGTAGACCCTTCTTCTTCTAGAACTCCTATCACTCTATATGAAGTTCCTGCAATTAAAATATCTTGATTAAGAATATCTTTNACAGATTTTTTTAACTCTCCNGGAACTTTTGATCCTAATACAACAACCTTTTTNCTTCCAAGGTTCTCTTTGTCAGTAAATAATCTTCCATGGCCTAAATCGAATCCTCTTACTTTAAAGTTAATTGGTAAGTATCCGTTAATCTCACCACTAATATTATTATTTTGATATTTCACCTGCCTGTTTCCAGACATCGCTGGAGCAATCATCCAATTATGTTCTGTATTTTTTGCTAGAGCTTCAGCATCTTTTATAACGAGAGGGTTAAATCCAGAAGAGACACCTCCTCTTTTTCTTTGACTGGGAAAAATAGATAGAGTTCTCGGACCTAATTCATCTATATCTTCTTCGAGAGCCTTGCTTGCGCTAGAACCAATACCAATTACAGCAATTACTGCAGCTGTTCCAATGATAATCGCTAATGCTGTTAAAAAAGATCTTACTCGGTTAGTTTTAATCGATGATATGGCTGACTTGATTGATTCTTCAACTAACATTAACCAAATCCAAAAGTACCACTTACACGTTTCTTAAATCGTTCTTGATAATCAAATAAACTTTTACTTGGAAGAATGTAAACAATATCGTCAGATGACAAACCTTCTACAATCTCGACATTAACTAAATCAGAAACCCCTACTTTTACCCATGTAAGATTTGGGCCTTTTCTTGAATCAGTAATGACAATAAATCTATTAAAATTTTCTCCTTTTACCTTTTCTGCTAAAAATTTATCAATCTCTTCTTTTTCTATATTTATTATTGATGCTGCCGTGTAGATATCTTTTCTGGTCCTAAGTGACATTGTTGGAACGCTCATGGCTACATCTTTCTTCAGGACTTCTATAACCACATCCGTATTCATTCCAATTAGAAGAAGATTTTCATCATTATCAATATCTATTAAAACAGGAAAGGTAGTTACATTTTGCTGAACATATGCCTTTGGCTCAATTTTAGATACAGTACCAATAAATTCTTTATCTCTGTATGCAGCAACTTTAATTGAAACAGTTTGACCAATTGATACCTTGCCTACATCAATCTCATCTACTAAAGCTCGAACTCGAACCTTTGAGAGATCTGCCATAGTCATTAATATACTGCCCTCGCCAAAAGCAGATGTTGGAGAGGATATAACCTGACCAACTTCAACTGGTCTAGAAATAATAGTTCCATCGATGGGTGATTTAACAACAGTGTCATCAAGTGAAATTTTTGCATTTTCAAATGAAACTTCATTTCTAACTAATGTAGATTTTGCTTGAGCATAATTTTCTTTTATATCTTCAAAATCTTTATCAGAAATACTTGCATTAGCATGTAATTCTTGTCCACGCTCAAATTGTGATTCAGCATTTAATAATCTTACTTTAGAAGCTTCTAAATCTGATTTTGTTTGATCGACAATATTATTAGCTGTTCTTTGATCAATTTGAGCTAACATAGAGCCCTTTGTAACAAAGTCTCCAACTTCCGCCCCTAAAAATAATACCTCACCGGAGGCTTTTGATTTAATTTCTACAGATGAGATTGCCTCTATAACACCAGACGCTTCAATTGAAACCTCTAGAGTTTCTGCAACAGTTTGCTGTTTTTTATAAAATTGAGTTTCTTTAGATTGATCCGTGCCACCGCATGCGACAATCATCAATACAATAAATGTAAGTGTTAAAGTTTTAGTCATGTGTGCCCCTGTTATCTGATTTTATCAGACCATCCTTGATAGTTATAATTCTATTTGACTGATTTGCAATACTTTCTTCGTGGGTAATTAAAATAATTGTTTGTCCGCTAGCATTTAATTCTTTAAATATANTCATAACNTCTTTACCAGTTTTAGAATCTAAATTTCCTGTTGGCTCATCTGCGAAAATAATACTTGGTTTATTAACCAATGCTCTTGCAATAGCAACCCTTTGTTGTTGACCACCTGAGAGCTCCGCAGGCGTATGTGCTAACCTATCAGAAAGCCCAACTTTATCAATTACCTCATTAGATTTTTTTACAGCTTCAGACTTTTCAAAGCCAGCATATTTAAGCGGTAACATAACATTTTCTAATACTGAATTCTTTGCGAGAAGATTAAATGACTGAAATACAAAACCAATTTCTTTATTTCTTATACGAGCAAGTTCATCGTCTTCAAGTTTACTAACAAGACTTCCATTTAATTCGTATTCACCACTTGAAGGTGTATCTAAACAACCGATTATATTCATCAGTGTTGTTTTTCCTGAACCAGACGGCCCCATGATTGAAATAAATTCACCTTTTTCAACGGAAAGATTTATTCCTCTCAAAGCATTTACTTCTTGAGTTCCAACTGTGTAAGACTTTTTTATGTCTTTTACATTAATAATCATCTTATTTTTAGACAGAGTTATGTATTCTGAGTTCCAAGAATATCATTTATGTAATTGATCCATCCTTCAGCTGCAGAGGTAGATTGATCAATTTCCAAAGACTCATTTAAATAAACTAGAGCTTGTTGATATTGAGAAATCTCAAAATAAGATATTCCAAGCAAAAGTTCTAATCTTCCTGGATATTTATCATATCCTTGGTCTTTAGCTTGTTTGAAATAATTGATCGATTTGGACCAATCTTCATTTTCAAAAGCAAATCTAGCGATCTTGTANGATAAATTAGCATCAGATTCTATAGATTCAGCTTTGATTAAGGCATCTATGCCTTGGACTTTCTCTTTTGACAAGAAATAAGCATCAGCCAAAAACTCATAATTTTTTCTTGTTTTTTTTACTTTTTCAATCGAAATACCGTTGTTCAAGACGTCAACAGCTTTTATTGGTAACTCTTTGTACATAAAGTACCTTGCTAAATCGATGTAATCCTTTTCTTTATCAAGTACTTCATTTTCATAAGCAAGCTCCAGTCCGGCCAATGAAAGTTCTTCAGATTCACTACCATAATAAACACCGCTCAATTGTTTCCAATAAGACTTTTTCTCAGGATTAACAAAAATTAAGAACTGTCCAACCCTGACTGCATCGTCATATTTTTCAAGCTTTACTGCTAACGCAAATTCATATTGGAGCCATTCTTCATTAAGTTTTGTGGCGGTGGCATTTGCTTCAGCAATATTTAGGTAAGCATTAAGAGTGTCTTGTTCCTGATAATAGGCTATTCCAAGCAACATAAGCTGAATTGGAGCCATATTTTGTCCACGTTTAGAAGCTTTATCTCTATAGTTTTCAAGTGTTGCGATGACGTCTTTGTATCTACCTGTTTGGAAATAGCATTGAGCTAGACTATAAGAAACTTGAAGATCTGCTGCAAAAGGAAGTCTTCCTTTAGCAATAGCTTTTTCAAACCATGGTATTGCATTCTTATAATCTCTTTGGAGAGCATAAAACTGNCCATANAGTTGATTTATAAGTGCTCTCTCNTAACTATCTTCATTTTTAAAATATCTTCTTGCTGTAACCTCAAGTTCTCTTTTTGCATTAATCCAGTCCTCATCCTCCATATATTTATGAATTCTGGTCAAATATCGAGCAACAGCCTGGCTAACAGTATCTTCGGTTGAAAATACCGGCTGATGAAACTGCAATAATGCAATTAAAAATAATAGTCTAAACATCACAAACAAACTCCACGGTTAGCAATCCTAATTGAGGAACGGTAACTCCGTCAACTGATTTAGGTTTAAATTGCCATCTTCTCACTGCTTTTAGAGCTTCTTTATTAAAGATTCTTGATGGTCTTGCTTGCTTAATCTTAATAGTATCTACTCTTCCTGATTCATTAACAAGAAGTTCTANCACNACAGAACCATTAATGCCNCCCATNGCAGCTTCACTGGGACATCTGGGTGCAATTTTTACCAAAGGTATGAGCTGACTTGTCCCTCTTCCCATNTCATTNATGTTTCCTAAAAANGCTCCACTAAAATCNGTAGGTAANTTGAAATCAGGCAGATCAAGATCAAATTGTTGCACCGGAGGTGGNGTTTTATCATCTANTTCAATTTCAGGTTGAGGTGGTCTTTTTGGTTGAGGTGGTTTTTCTGGAATTTGNCTCGTTCTCTCNTGCAAATTATCATCCTGATTGATACGAATAAATTCAACTAAGTTCGGATTTTTTTCTTTTTGATCAAGGTTAGCAGATCTACTTATCAATGATTGAATAATCAAAAAAATAATTATAGTTATTATTATTGAGGCAACTACAACAAATGCTCTGTTGTCATCAGATGAAACTAATTTTAATAGTTTAGATCTTATTTCAGCTATATTAGTTGTCATTTTTTGCTGCAATTGAAATNTTTTGAATTCCAGCAAGTCTAATCTGATCCATTGTTTCTACTAATAAACCTGATTTGGATAATGTGTCAGCTTGGATGATGACAGATCCTTCTGGATATTCGATTTTTAATCTTTCTATGTTTGCTCTAACTGCTTTAAGATCAACTCTCCTCTTATCAATCCAAATTTCATTGTTTTCTGTGATTGCAACTAAAATATTTCCCTTTTCATCTCTTTCTGCTGTTTCTGCATTCGGTCTGCTAATATCAACTCCAGTTTCTTTTACAAATGATGTTGTAACAATGAAGAAAATAAGCATGATGAATACGATATCCATCATAGGTGTTAAATCTAAAGGATTCTCGTCTGAAATATTTTTTCTTTTTCTTCTCATAATTGGTAACCTTCAGATTTTAGAGAGTCCCTGAGATTAATTATGATCTTATCCATTCGTTGATTAAGATCTTGTCTAAAATACAGTCCAAATAAGGAAATAACCATTCCAGCCATAGTTGGAATTGTTGCTTTAGCAACTCCTGAGGACATTGCTCTNGGGTTNCCTGTTCCCATAAATGATAAGACCTCAAAAACTTCAATCATTCCATACACTGTTCCAAGCAAACCNATCATNGGGGTCATNCCAATTANTCCATCAAGAACNTTTATNTTAGATGCAGTTTTTCTCTTAACATTTGATATTAAGGTAGCTTCTACAAACTTATATTTTGTTGAACTAGGTGGGTTTGAATTAACAAANCTAGTAAACTTTGCGTTAACCCATGTTTTACTTTGAACNAATATAAATANATATTTATCAACCAGAAGCGTAAATATTAGAAACGTCAAAACCAAAAAGTATATACAGTACTGGTCCACCTCTAATAAATAATTCATCAAGCATGATTAATCCTGTGCAAGAAGATAGGATGCTTTTTCTTCTAATACTTGAGAAAGATTAGATACTTTTTGAGATATATACGTATATAGACCTAATAATGGTGCAGCAACAATTAGACCCAACATCGTTGTGACTAAGGCTTGAGAAATCCCTCCAGCCATTTGTTTTGGATCTCCAGTACCAAACAATGTNATAGCTTGGAATGTTTCAATCATACCTATAACAGTTCCAAGCAATCCGAGTAAAGGTGCAACTGCCGCAAAGAATTTCACCCAATTTGCGCCCCATTCGAGTTTNCCTGTGTAATTGATTATGAACTCATCTAATATGTTTTCTTTGGACTCATAGCTTGTAGTATTTTTTATGCTATTTTCCATCTCAATTTTTACTCGTGCGTCATCAGCAATAATATCCTGTTCTTGCTCGCGTAATTGATAGATTTTATATATTGAGAAAACAAAACCACTAATACCAATTAATATGATGATGAATCCAATTGATTTACCTTGNGCTATTCTGTCAATCCAGCCAGGCTTATCTAGATAAAGGGATAGTAAGAATCCTCTTGTTGGATCTATAGAAGTAATCCTATAGTCGTCACTNCTTTGATGTCTCCTAATATTTTTTAAGATTTCCCTNTCAGGTTGTCTTTGTAATAACTCAAAGCCNTTAAGTTCTGGAACTGGTGTTACAAATTTATTTTGATATGTAGTTGTAAAGTGTCCGTATCTTACAATTTCACCAGTTATAGACTCACCATTTTTATCAATGATATTTGCATCAATTGTTTTTACTTCACCAGATGAAACTATCTCATCTAAGTAACTAATCCAGAGGTTTTGTAATTGATCTAGACTATGAACTTGAGTTTCTCCAATATCCCTTAATACGCCACCTCTGTCAGGATATTCTGAGAATGTGACTGCTTTTTCAGTTGAGGCAAGTAACTCACCTGCAAATTGTCTTGTTACACCAAATAACTCTCCAAGAACACCAATCTTAATTTGCAATGATTCCTCAAGTTCAGCTAATTGCTTTTCGTTAGCTTCAAATCTAGCCTCTAGTCTCTCATTTCTAAGTTTTTCATTTGCTAGATCTTGTTTAGCTTTTGCAAGCATAGATTCTCTCTCATCAACTAGATCTAAGAAATTTTTTACCCTGACTTGGTCTTTTTGAACATAAATAGACTTATTTTCTTTTACGACATCTAGCAATGCTTTTATTTTGTTATTTCTTTGCTCTTCAATTGGGATTGGAACTTCTTCCTCAGAATCATTTTCCTGAGCAAATANNAATAAAGGTAGAGANAATAATATGGCAATTAGTTTGATATTCATATTATTTCTCCACTGGCTGAACTGGCAGACTTATAAAATTTGGAGGCGTCTGACGATTTGCAATATCAAGAGCAAGCTTAATTTCATCATTTAACTTTCCATTGGTATGAACCCAAGCCTCATTGAATTTATCCCAGTATCCGGTTTCTCTTCCGTTAGCACTTCTGTAATACCANCCTAACCTACCAATCCTAAAATAATCTACTGTTATTGTTTGATCATCAAGCTCTATAAATCCTGGGTATGTTTCAATGGTATTACCAAAGGCAGCTTCTAACTGATAAGCTTCAAATACCTTTCTAAATTTTTCAGCAGTGGTTACATTAGACTGAAGAATTATTGAATCAAGATCATCTATTCGCGCAATACGACTTTCTTTAAGAAATGGCATATCAAGATTGACGAATTTTCTCAACGAATCAACAGTTTCTTTAAGAAAAGGTAAGATCTCTTTGTTAACATTATCAAGAGAATCGATTTGCCGAATGATATCTCTTATTTCATCTTCTTGAGAAAAAACAATTTTTTCTAACTGATCGTCATATCTTTTNAGACCTTCATACTCACTAACAGTATCTTTAAACTCATAATAAAGTTTCTTAGCTTGCTCGTCTAAATTATCAATTTCTTTTTGTGCCACAACTCCAGGGATATTGGCATCAACTTGAGTGTTAAGAGTTTCGTCAACAATTTCTTGTGCTAAAACTCCAATAGAAAAAATAAAAGTTATAGCTGAAATTTTAAGCGTATTTTTCATTGTGCAATTATATATGATTTGTATATATTATTTCGGTATTAGTTGTATATTGTGATAAATCCTAAAAATTAAAGTCCTAAAAAAACACCCGCTTANAGCGGGTGTTTTNAAATNATTNTTCTANATTAGAATCTGTAGTTAAAGCCTGCACTAGCATATCTACCNAATACACTAAATACACCTTGATAGTAGTATGGATATCCAAAACCACCATCTTTTTGTGGCATAACATCAGTCAAGTTTCTCACACTTAAGTATAAGTTGATGTCAGGACTGTAATCATATCCATATGACATGTTATATGTTATGTGCGGATCACTAACTNNGCCNNGNNACATATTCATATGACCAAGTCTATCAGCAAATAGAGTCAAGCCATGATCTTCTCTTGACCAGCTAATTGTCAAATTTTGTTGTGATCTTGGCTCGTATATGAAGTACTCAAGTAGATCAACTTCAGGAGANCTTGCATATTCTTGTCTATTAACTCTAACAATTGTTGAAGAAGCTAATGAAACTCTAAAGTCACCAGCATTCTCTGTTTCTTTAGTCCATGTAAGGTATGAATCATGACCAATAAACTCAAGTTTTGTTTGGTTATACGGATACATTGTACCTGAAACAATAGGGCCAATTGATAAGGCAGCACCAGTTATTGGATCTGTTGTTGATCCACGAACGAGAAGTTCGCTAACCTGATTACAATCAGCTGGAGGTAAATTACCATCTAAGAATTCTAAGAATGCATCACCANANAGACANACACCTTGTTGGTGAACNAGCTCTTGATAGCTNCCTGATCTTACAGCTTCNTCTAGAACCATTTGNTATGCGTCCCATTGGAANGAAACATTTTCNGCAAGNTCNGTNACTATACCAAAACTGTAGTTAGTACCTTGCTCTTCATACAACTCAGTATTACCACCACTAAAACCTCTTCTAGTTTGAGTGTATTGACTATCACAGAATTGATACTGATTACGGCCTACATTACCAGGTCCACCTGCATCTAAGAAACAAGCAACA
>FUFK010043294.1_pt1 | contig 25647 bp, 19 predicted proteins | sample 1021851 | NCBI WGS metagenome assembly FUFK01 (sample SAMEA51879418, study PRJEB19060) | metagenome | reverse complement strand
ACCACTGAAATGCACATGAGTTCCAGCAAGACCATCGAATATCGAACCTACATTCATGACTGCTGCGTTAGCAGCAGCGTAAGTTGGTAGAGGAGCAGATTGCGCTTCTATAGCAACTTGAGCACCGTTTGACCAACGATGATGGCCTGTTTGTGTCCAGACAAATATCTGATATGTATCAGACAGAGATGTTATGTGACTGTGACTTGTTCCTTCGGTTGGGTCCTCAGGGAAATAATTACCAGTTCTGTAATTTGCTCCTAGATAAAATCGAGAGTCAGTAGGATTGTATCCATAATAATATGCATACATGAACTCTGGGTCAGTGCTTCCGCTTGTGCGCAAAAGACGTAACCAACCCTGTGATGGAAGACTGCGTGGGAGTTGACCTACACTATTTACGTCAATGTAACCTCTGCTATTATCATCTGAGAATAAGTCACGTCCTGTATTGTTATCTATTTGACCAACGTGTGTCCATGCGTATCTATCTTGTTTTGATGCTTCTTGGAAAGACGGCAAGAAGGTCCCACCAAGAGCCTTTAGGTTTCCTTCACCCGGCCATGAGTTAATCGCCGCTGCAATAATCGCTGCCATCTCTTCACTGTTTTGGCATCGCGTTGCATCTACAACGAAAACGTCACGAAGAGTATCGCTCTCTGAAAGACCATAATCATAGGCTGTAAGTGCAAGTGCTCCCCCTCTAAACATGGTAGCGTTTCCATTTAGAATAATGGTATTACCGCCTGTGGCTGTTGTTACTACTGTTGTGAACTTTGCAGTTACAGTAGCACCAGAAACAGGATGTGGTGGGTTCTTGCGCACAGCATTATCGAACCAGTTACCACCTGCTGGACAACCCCCATCCATATGATATAGAGCACGATACACTGCTCCTGACCTGATACCATGTAAACCTTGGTCGTCTACCTCATAGAATGAGTAAGGGTGAGATGTTCCTAACCCAGCAGTATTCTTTGATGCTCCAAAGTGGTTGGTAATCAAAGACCCATGAAGAGCCTTGTCTTGGGTAAAAGTTCCTTTAGGTGAGCCGTATGCTGGCTCCCAATTTCTTAAAGTGTTAAACGGATAAGCAAATACTCTTTGCACTGATAACGCCTCAGGAAGATACATCAGTGCATCATTTTTGATAGCGTTAGGTAATTTAGCGTCAGCAAGAGCACTGCCTGTAAAGTATGTATCACCCGTGCTAAATGGATTACCTTGTCTACCTACACTGTAGATTCTGCCCCAACCTGCACTCAAATCAGCACTATTCATACTCGATGCGACACTTGGCTCTACTGCTGTTTCAAAATGCTTAGGAGCAGATTGCCCCGGTCCAAATATTACATACGCTACTTCGTTTGCTGCATCATCATAACGAGCGTAAGGATGAGCAAAGCGCAAAACTACAGGTATTGGCTTAGAGACAATAGTGTTACCATAAAGTGTATTTTTGTTTGCGCTTCCTGATGGGTCATGAGTGTCTGTTCCTGAATCCATATCTGTATGAAGAATAGCATCTGCGTTAGAAAATGGTGGTGCATCCTCTCCTCTATGTTGGTCAAGAACATGAGTTCCGGGGAACATAGCCATTATTGCTGTAGTATCTATAATCGCATGAGAGCCCATGTTCTCTCCGACGTTTTGTAAACCTGCGCAACCTGTAGGCCCACTGGAATATGGATGACTCATAACTTCCGTGTAATCGTTTTGAGTTCCATCATTAACATCCATGACTACACCACTAAATCCACCACCGAAATACAAAGGCACACTGTGGTCAGGGCTATCAGATGCACCTCTGAAATAGGTCAAAGGTTCTCCGTAGGTATTACCAGCGAGACGAATACCATCGAACTTACGAGCGTTAGTGGTATCTCCCCATCTGTAGATGTAAGCGTTAGTTACTGCTGAGGCTGCAAAGTCATTTTGCTCTGTGAGTTCATATCCAAAATAATGAGTGTTGTTAGTTTCACCATAATCACTGAGAGGTTGAGCAAGAGCATACCCTTTATCACTTGACCATATCAATACCTTTTCGACAAACGATAAATCGGCTGCATTGCTGAAAGGTTGTGTTCCCATATTGGTTCCTGCAACATGCTTTCTCCACGCTTCATATCGACCAAGAGGACCAAAGGTAAAGATTCCATGAGACGCTTGCATTGCTATTTCATGAACAGCATGCGAAGTAGAATAAGTTCCGTGTGAATAATCGTATCGAGTTCCGCTGTTGAATGATGCTGGTGTATGGCTTCTTGAACATGGGCCATCAATAGCAGGAAGAATATGGTCGCCGGGGAACCTTGTATAGAGTTCTCCACGAAGGTGTTTACGCCAGTCGCTTACATCTACTGCATTATTTGCACTATCTACGAGTATAGGTGTGGCTGTGTTGGCGTTAGTCCCTCTATATCGTGTTGTAATATTGAGAACTGTCTTAGGGAGATAACCAACATCGAGTCGCATACCAGCATCTATTTCTGCTCTGCTCAAACCTCCAAGATGGTCGTTACCGTTAGGGTCGGAGCCACCTCCGTTAGATGCAGTTGTAGTAACACTTCCATCATATAGCCCCCAATCTACATCTCTGCGCACATTAAAGAGGTCTCTCAGTGGAGTAACATCCGACTTAGGATTGAATGTTTTGATGTGTATAGCAGTTTGAGCGCCATCACCCATAACCTCTCCATATGTTTTACCCGTAGCAGTATACAAGTCACTGCAATCGAAATAAGACCCGTCTCCGTTAGGGTCAACACTCATCGCATGTTCAACAGCAGCAGCAATCAATTCATCAGTGATGATAGAAGTTTGATTCAAAGCAGGGCTAATTAGTATAGGTGAGTCACCGGCTGTATCGTTGGCTGGTCCCGTTTCAGAACTAAAGTATGAAGAAAGAGTTTCACCTGTTATACCTGTGAAAGTCATTGTTCCTGATGCGTTATTATGAGTTCGACCAGTATAAGACAAAACAGTAGAAGCACCGCTTGTATATGCTGTGCCACTTGGTTTCGTTACAAGTAACAAACCAGAATCAGGGAACCCAAGCCATCCTAAAGCATCCAAACCACTGGCTGTTGGTAAGTCATGCCAGAGAGTGCTAATGGTCAGACTGGTTCCAGACACTGAAATAGTGCACGCATAAGCATTTTCGGGAGCACGAACACCACGCCACAGGTTACCTCTCCATGTTGGGTCAGGGAGGTCATAAGGCCCCATTGGGTAAGTAGCACCCTTCATGTTCTTCCCAATAGTAAATCCACCTTGTCCTATGTCTCTATCATCAAAGAAGATGATTGTCTCATTCTCTATTGTGTTAGGAAGAACTGTGCGGTCATTTACGAAAGGCTTCCCACTCTCTCTGTATACAAATCGAATTGTATGACTTCTACCGTTGTGGTCTACAAATCTAAATCCGTAAAGAGAGGAGTCACCAATTTCATTTGTTTTAACTTCTGATGTAGGAACGTGCGATGAATACGACGTTCCACCAGTAGTAGCATATATCTTATCGAATCGCCCACCGTTGTTATTTTCTCCAAGTCCCCATTTACCAGCGTCAGGAGCCCATCCCGGTATACCAGATGCCACTAAGCCTCCAAAATTAATACGTGAGCGAGCCTGAGTTCCAATCCGTAAACCCTCTACAACAGTTTCTGAGAGACCTTGTTTCTCAAAAGACTCAGCGTTGAGTGTATTTGCAGAGCGACCAGTAGATACTTCATCTATTGTATCTGAGAAAGAATCTGTTACTGTATCCATATTGGTATCGGAATCGAACCCTTTGTGTAGATTGTTGATGAGGTCGTCAGATTCTTCTTCTTGTGGAAGTAACTCTCTAAGAGTGGTGATAGGAGCAAAGGGCCTCCCATCTCTATTGATAGGCATAGGAGCAGGATGCATATTTTCACCAAGCATCTCATTCGGCATACACCAGAAGTTACGGAATCTACCACCATGCCCTATGAGGAACTGAGGGCGATAGAGGCTCTGTCCACGACTATTGTCTAACCATGTGCAGAAATTACGACCAGATGCTCCGGGCACTGTGCTATGAATAACGATACTGAATCCCTCGTTACCATCAGCATCTACAACAACACGACCAAGATGTGCGCGTAAGTAACCCATGTGACTACCACGGTCAAAAGATGTGAACGCGGTATCATTCCAGAAAGGAGCAGGGTCGTGTGTGCTACCTGTAGCAGAAAAGTCAGCATGATGATGAGTTGCTGTTGGGTCCGTGGGTATGTTTGACTCAACTCCGATTGCTCGATTATCAGGACGTGCAGTGATGCCAAATCTTTCTCCTTCACCAACATACTGGTCAGCAGGACGACGTTGATTACTGCGACCGTTAAGAGCACCTGCTTGGTTAACTAAACGAACAACTTCACGAGCAGCAGCCTCAATATCAGTTACTCCTTCTTTTACTCCAATTTCTCCAAGGTCAACAGTAAGACGCCTAACGAAATCTAAATCTGTCCATTGAGGAAGATTGCTTAGACGAGAGTCTGTTAGTGTGAGCACGTTTGCTCTCTTACCTTTGAGACACAGGAATGCTGGTATGGCCCTTGTTCCTTCTGGTGTATCGAAAAATGTAGAAGAAAAACGATATCGAGCAGCATTAGATGATGTAACGTAACCCGACTCAGTGCTTTCAATAAAGTTAGCATGTCTTGTGGCTGCACTACTGGATGAACATACACTGTTTTCTAATCTATCAGCACCTCCTCGGTGAGGAACATTAGCGGAGCCGTAATCAAGGTAAGCGTTGTTCCCACGAGTCAGTATGTTGGTTCCACTGGTCGACGTAGTATTATGTCCTAAAACAGAATCTTGGTCAATCAAGAACCAAGATTTGTGCGCATATGCACCCTCGACAAACTTAGAACGACCAGAATCCGACATAGCAATTTTAACATCACCGCTAATGACTGTTCCTGTCCCACCACCACTATTGGTTCCTACCATTGTGATTGAACTGCTTGCTGTATCATTATTTTCGTTATCAACAGGGTCGTTGGTTCGTATTTGTGAGTGAAAACCAGATGCAACGTCAAGTCCGTTTATTTTCGGCGTCATCTGACTACTTTGAACCTGCATGAATAAATCATGGAAAGCAATGAACTCACGGTCATGCTGAACATCGTAAAGCAATACCCGAGCGTGTTGTTCTGTGCTCAAGTATGGGTCTAAAAACGCAACAGCAGGGGCATTACTTAACCCAAGCATAGAGTAGTTTTCCTCGATTGTTTTGTTTACATGCTGGACAAAGTTACGTGCTGTCTCAATACAAGTGTCTCCAATAAGGAAGTTTTCCATTGGTATACTATCTCTCGGCATCGCAGCCATTGCGCCTCTGCCGCCATTGAAACCGTTCCATACCTCAAACTCATTGAGGACTCCACGACTCTTACAGAACATACCGTCGATGGCGTGAGGGTTAGTGTAATGCATATTCATCCAAACAGTATCACCGTATCGTAATCCACCCGGAGCATATCCGTTACCCCATGTTTGATTGACGACTCCGTCTTCTACTCGGTCACACGCACCATCTGCACCCCCAGAAAAATTAGTAACTGTGCAGTGGTCTACATTTTCAGTAATTGATGTGTTTCCTGATGCTCCTTTAATGACTTGAGTGAGTGTTAATATGTTGTTACCCGTTCCTGTGCCATCGGAACTAAGTGCGACTGTGATTGTTTCAGGGTGCCCGTTGGCATGCTCAATACAATTTTTCAAAGCCAGAGCCTTATCATCAGCATTATTACCAGTTACATCAAATTGCAACGCAGAAGCGTTAGAAGACCCTTTTGCAGTATATGTTCTTGAAAGACCTGCACCATCTATGATGACTATAGTTTGGTCTGCTGATGAATCAGTATCTGTGAAAATTATAGTTGATGTTGCAGCCGTAGAACTGCGCGTAACCCCTCTTAGCGTCAGACTACCAAGAGTGCTAGTAATAGATGTCGACCCACCAAAATGACTGAAAGGGATTACTGTGACTCTATCAATATTAGTAGAGGACGCATATTCAACGCTATATGTTTCACCGTTTTCATGCACTGCTTCATACACGAAACCAGATGGAAGAGCACCAAGTGGTATATCTTCCCCTTCAAAACGATAGACGTTACTACCAAGATGCTCTAACAATGTAATGACTGCTCCACCAGATTTGATACGCGCAAGATGTGGGTTTTGACGAGGACCAGACTTGAACTCAATTGCGCTTACATATTGGCGTAGACCGTAGTCAATGTTACCGCCTTGAGTCTGCACGTTAGCCCTATCATGATAGTAAGAGCGACGGAACTCACGGCCTGCTGATGATGCAAATGGGTCATCTCGTATAGGAGGAGATATATCATCGGGATAAGATGAAGATAGGAACAAAACTTCTCCATCTTTCAAGTCCTTGAAAAAGTCTGTAGATACCTCCAACGGGCTTCCTGTGATAAGGATTCTTTTGTTTGTTCTATCTAACTGAGTGTATATCATCCACTCACCGTTTGAGCGATATAGACGACGTATACGGATATCATCTTCACCAAAACGAACGAGACCATTATCTGGATTAGAGTCTGGTAATCGCTCGATGTTGTCGATGTAGATATACGAAGCATCCCTATCAACTCTAACTATGCGCACGCCGTGTCTATCATCTCCATCAACCCAACGACGATGGTAAGAAGCCATTACTTCTCGGTCAGCAGGAGGAAGGTCAGTGCAACGACGACCAACAGGATTGGGTGCCCATGTATGTGCTGTGAGTGTAGCATCTAAGTGCAACTTCATGCTGTTATCTGGTCCGGGGAAGATGCCAGCATCACGGTCTTCAAAGAATTGTTGAGGGAATAGAGGGATTTCAACAAGAGCACGAGTGCTGGCATACTGTGTTCCTAACTGATAGTCATGAGTAACACTTCCAATAGATTGGAACATACGGTCGTTTACTGTAGTTCCATCATTACATACACTCTCTTCATTAAACAACGGGTCAAGCATGATGAGACTACCATCTGATATAGCGTTACTAGCCAACCCTGTCCAAGCAGCATACGTGTCTGATTCACTACCATCAGAATTGATGAATCGACCAGTGCCTAAACTTCCTGCTGAACCAAAGAAATAGAAGGAGCCAGCAGTGGTTTTGTAATACTCTCCGTTTGCTCCTGATTCAAAATATACACGTCCGCGAGGTGGGAAACAATACGTTCCCCATGAAGCAAGAGCATCAGATTCGTTATTCAAAGGCACAACATCAATTTGACCCGGTGATGCTGCAACGACATCAGTCACTCTTACAGTGCAATCTTTTCGTGTTGACCATCCTAATCGAGACAATACACTCGGGTCCCAAGTTGGTTTAGTATTCACTGCTCCTTGACCGGGGCCACCAAGAGTTACAGTTACAACAGGAGCATCAGGACTGAGTTCTTTGATTAGATGTGAGTTAGGTGAGCCATCACCTGTAATGTTGACCTCTGCTCCTGCGATATCATCCATCAAGCCTGTAACTTGAAGAACAGACATTGACCCAACATCAGTGGATTCATGCTTGAATGAAGACACTCTACCTCTTGTTTGTAGATACTCAATTGAAAACACAGTTGGGTCTGTATTGTTATCTACTACACTCACAACCTTAGACAGTTGCATACAACGAGTTCGTAGTGAAGGTTGTAGAATGATGTGTATGTTAGCGTCTTGTTTGAAGTTATCAATTATATCATATACTTCATATGCGTGTGTGGATTGAGACGTAGTTCCTAGATTTCCTGATACAGCAGTCATTTTGTAAGATGATGCTCCTAAATCGATTGATTCTTTTCTATCAGATGCTGCATGAATTATCATCTTGTGATAGACAGATGGATGTGATACAGTATCTGCGTTTATGTTTACTGCTATGGGTCCGCTATTAGCAGGGTCTGTAGCAACACTTGGTGTATAGTTTGAAGGTAATCTACTCAAATCTAATTCAATCTCGTTTTGAGAGCCACCTGTGTTGTCTCCCACTAACTTGTGAGAGTCCAACGCTTGTGGATTATTTCCTATATCTCCCTCAGGTATAATTATGACTCCACCGGGAGCATGCAAAGTTCGACCCGAAGATATAGATGATGCGATAGTGGCTCCTACCCTCTTACTGTTAATGAGAGCACCAGCGTGTGGAACAGTCTTTTCTACGATAAGACAAGGTCCAGAGGTGCCCATTGTAGTTCCAAGAAGGTCAACAGCATTGTAATGGATTTCAATGTATGGAAAGTCACTATCTCCTGTTTCTAATATTGCAACTCTTGACTCTGATTCAGGAGTAAGATGGAGATTGTATACATCGTCAGTTGCTACGACATTCTTAGTCCCATGACCTTTGAGAAGAAAAGGAGTAACATCAAACCCACTTCCTCCTATTGCAATAATATCATCATCCGATGCAGTTATACCAACAAGTCCGTTTCTTATTACTTGAACAACAGTAGATGATGTTACGACATCTATTGGTTTTCCTCTGAGCGCTTCTCTGTAAACTGAAACTTTACTGTTGATAGGAAGAGCAGAACCAATGCCTTCACCATGACCAACAAAGTTTACTATGGCGCTATCAGCAAGTCCGTCCATGGTTCGTGTTATCTGTTCGTTTTCGCTTTCAGGTAGAACTGTGAGATATCTATGTCCTGTTCGGTGTGAGTAAAAGTGACGACCTGTATGTCCTGATTGGAAACTTTCTCCGTGAGACCAATTACCTGCACTAACCGTGTAAGGATTGTTACTATTACCAATACTAATTCTACGAGANAAGATGAATCCGTGATTCTTNTTGTTACTCTCATCGATTACCATACCACCTGTTCTGTCGATAGCCTGTGAACCAAGACCAATTGGTTGTAGTGGTTTACCTGAACCTGAATCAATAAGTAAGTCAGACTTGACTAAAACCATCGTGCTGTCGTTAGCGATTCCGTTGGTTGCATTGTAAGCGGTGCGACCGCTAAGAATACCACGAGCACCACTATCGGGAGTGGTATCAAAATCCAAATGAATACTGTTTACTGTGATAGTTCCTGCATCATTCAAAGATAACAAACGAACTCTTTCAGGAGCCTTACTGTTAGCCTCACCTGTGCGCGTATCTGTGCATGTTGGGTTGATGAGTAAGTTGTGTGTGGTGTGTGCAATACTAATGAGTTGAGCACCACCGCTATGAGCAGTATTGAACACTTGATAATTACCAAGAGAGGGTAGCGTGTATGTGCCACTAAAGGAGTCACTCTTACCAGAAATAATGCGGTAAAGCGTTTGCACTTGAGTAGCATCAAGAGTTAACGTCAGTCAGCTGTACCTTCGGACGCATTAGACATGATGTAGAAGAGATTAGAGTCGACTTGTATTGGCTCTTCAAACCTCCATAATCCTAGAGTTTTGGATGTTTTGTATACTCCTCTTTTCCTAACGCTGCCCTGCTCAAACCCTAACTTCCAATGCAATGCTTCAATGAAACCTCTGTATTGTCCGCCTCGACCTCCTATGAATAGGTCGTTATCGTTGTTATCTACGCGACTTCCTTCTGGAACACTTTGAAACGCTACCATATCTCCGTTTACGAACAACATTACTCTAGTGCCGTCATATGCTCCTACAACGTGGATAAGTTCCCGAGTGTGCTTTGATATCTCATTATCTGCTGTAATGAAAGAGGCTGTGTTTGTAGGATATTTTACACCGGAACCACCAACAAAAGTAGAGCAGACTATCTGCCTTGCTTCTCCCGATTTAGTTGTAATGCTTACAGAAAAAGACGCAGCGCCGGGTTGATGAACATCTCCTACTCTTAACTCAAATAAGTCATCTTTTACAGCAACTACACCACCACAATCAGGAGTAACCCATCCTTCAACAGTAAACGATTGAAANGAATATATGCCTTGAGTAGAATCAGTCTTTCTACCACCTTCTCCCATCGCTGGTGCTGATGACCTTGCACCAGCAGTGTTCAAACCTGTTGAGGAGAACGATGTTTGGGGACAAATAATTGAGTCGCTAACGCCGTTAAAGAACAACGCATGACTGCTTTCCCCAATAACCGTCATAGTATCACAAACCTGCAATGAAATCTAATGGTTGGAAATCAATTGTAGCACCATAGATGGTTTCACCAGCATCATATGTGAGTGTAACACCAACAACAGTCCCACTGATACCAGTCATTTTATTGTTAAAATCAAAAGTGCTTGATGCAGGAAGATTGTTCGCAGAACTTCCCTGTTGGATTGCTGTAACTGCTCCTGTAATAATAAGGAAGTTTCTAACAGCGTATCCATCAGGGTCTGTCGATGTTAAATCTGACTGCACCAACGAATTGTAAGGTATTTGGATACCTATGATATAGTCATCATCAGTGTTGCTAGTATAGTTTATTGATTGACCTAAACCACTTTCCGGGTCAGTAGCATCAGTTCTGATAACAGCCCCCATTGCGCCTGTTACATTGCTATTAGCAACATTTGCAATGAGGTCTTGCGCTTTATCTCCAGCAGATTTACAATTATGACCAGAACCACCACTAAAACCAGTTGTTCTAAAGTTCAATCCTTCTCCTAAGTTAAGNTGTATAGGTGTATTTCCACCAGCCCCTGCTTCTTTTTGGACTAACTTAATTCCAGATACAGATGCATTGAAACCGTTAATTATGCTCACAGTAAAAGCAGACCCAAAGGTGTTTCCTCCTGTAGAAGTAACATTTGTGCTGAATGTCCCACTATGTCCCGTCATTGCAGCATTCATTTTAGTAGCAACCTCTGCTCCAGTGGTTATTCCGCTAATTCCTACTGTAAGAGTCATTCCTGAAACGCTATGACTTGCAGTGCTTGTATCAAACTTTACGAATATAGTCGTTGAAGACGATAAAGATGCAAGATGTGTGCTTTGAACTTTGAATTGTTTACCGTTCAAATCTGCAATTGCAACATCTCCCCCATCTGCTGATAGATACAAGTTACTTGCAGCGTCTTCTGTTGTAGATACACTCACAGCCTTTGAACTAAAGTCTAATGTTGCCTCTGCTGCGTTACCTGTAGGGTCTAAACCACTACAATCGTCATCTCTGAGTATAGCATTTACACGAATAACAGCACTTACCCTGTTATTATCAAAACCAGTGCGCTCACCTGTGTGTGGAAGGGGAAAAGGGGTAACGCTTTTCTTAAAATCAAGCGTAAAATCGATGGCATCAATGTTTACAATCTCAGAGTTTTGCTTAATCAGGCGTATTCCAACCATCAGAAGCGCCCCCTTGTTGGTGAGCCACCGTTTCTTCGCATTTCTTGAGCGATAATATCACTAATTTCTCGTGCTAGGGCTCTCTTATCGCTACGGTCTGTGACTCCTGAGACGTTAATGTTCACTGTTACGTTGTTCTTACCAAACTGAGAGGCTCTATTGAGCGGAACAACTGCCTCAGGTCCTGATTCACCTATCATTGCTAGTGTTGGTGTGCTTACAACCCCTCCTTTTGCCAATGCAGGTATACTTACAAGAGGTATGTTTGGCTTCTTACCGCCTATTTTTGGAATAAAATCTGGTATCTCTAATTTGTTTACTGCTCTAATAAAATTGTTAATAATATTAACAAGACCCTTTGCAACATTTCTCATTCCATTCAATAAACCATCTCTTATTTTACCCGGAACTGCTCTTATGTATGCTATTGCATCGTCTAGTTGTTTTCTTTTTCTAGCAACAAAAAGTTCTATGAATAGTTTTAGTATTTTTATTCCTTTTTCAATTCTGCCTCTAAACTTAGTTATCCCATCTGAGGCAGTCTCGGCTATACCTACAAAGAAGTCTCTGATTTGGTCTCTAAAACGTATTATTAACACAACTAAGCCCACTATTGCAGCAGCGACAGCCGCGACAGGGAGACTAACTCCCAATACAATAGCACCAATAGCAAGAGCAAATGCGCTCACAACAGTAATGATGATTGCTTCTATTGTAGAACCATAACCCATCAATACAGCCACGAAACCAGTAACTGCTCCAACAATTAAACCAACACCAAGCAACACTGCTGCGATAAATCCGCCTAATGTGGTGGCTGCTGTTGCGATACCACCAGTTAGAACAGCGCCTTTGGTTGCAATAATAGCACCAGCCACCAACAGAGTAGAAATAGCCCCAGTAAGAGACAAAGCAAAGTTATCTGTTGCTTGTTTAATGAGTTGAAAGGCTCCAATAGCAAGTAATACCGGAGCAACAATAATCGCAGCAGTAGACCCGAACAGTATCTCTGCTGCTGTGGCTATGGTAAACGTAGCAGCCACGACGTTCAATGCGCCTACAAGCCCCCCTTCTCCTTCACCTTGGAATATCATAATCACACCTTCCACTATACTATGCAGTGTTGTTCCCGCAGCACTCGTGCCATCCATAGCAGATGTTGTTTCATACAGAGGAGACTCTGTTCCTTGTATAGCCAAACTCAAAGTTCCTAATATTATTGATACTGCTAGTGCTATACCGATGAAACCAAGCATACTTCCTGCTAGAACAGCCATTCTGCTTCCTAACATGTTGACTACTTTGTTGTTGCTTTGGAAAGCACCAGTAAGGAAAGTAGTAGCATTTGTAGCCACTTTCATTGCAGGCGTCATGTTGAGGAGAACAGAGGTGTATCTGGTTAGTTTTGGTGTGCTATCTTTTAGTTGCTGTTCTTGTTTCTTACTTACCAACAATCTTTTAGTTGTGAGTGCAACCAATCTCTGCATACTTTGGCCTACGTTCCTGAGCGTCTGTGTTTTTCTCTTATACAACTGACTAAGTTTTGCTGTTTGAGTTTCAATAACCCCCTGAGAGTTAGCCAACTCGTTATTATCTGCTTGAAGAAAATTAACTACGTCTCCTAGTTCCTCAAGTTTTTCTTTGTAAACCTCAACCTTTTCGGTGAGACTTTGGATTTCTTTTAGTGGGTCATCTGCCATTATTACCACCCTTTACTATACGGCATCGGCCCACTTGTTCCCGCTACAGGGGCACTGCTCTTGGAGTCTGCGGTTGCTTTCTCTATTTCTTCTGCTTTGATTTCTTCCGCAGCAGCAGCCCAAGCGAACATTTGCTCAAACTCATCTTCGTCTAATTGTTTCAAATCAGACATGCTCAAACCATAGTGTTTCATCAGAAGATACTGCATGGATTCCATGATTAAACCCATGTCGCTATTTTTACCTCTCATAAACTGGGAGACCGATTCTACTCGCTCTCCCCATCTTCCAAAGGGCCTGCAATAAGGTCCTGTGGTTGTGGTAGAAGACTTGTAATCTTCTCAAGAATGTCGGGGCGTAAAGAAAGCATCTGTGCTTTTCCTATCTGTGGCTCACATCTATCGATGCAAGTAGTTAGCATGTGCTTCCAATATCCTTCTAGGTCAATTGCGACCTCACCAGTGGTTCCGTTGAGAGAAACTACTTCCTTGATGGCTCGTTGCTTCTGGAGAAACGTGACGGGTTTAACCCATACTCTAAGGTATTCGTCATCCCCGATAGGGATGTCGTGTGGTTCCGCTGCACTGCGGACCAATAGGGCGTTCACATCACTTACTAACTTCTTCTGTTGCATTTCCTCCAGACTCACTTACTTCACCTTCTTCGGTGTTCTCCTCAACTGATGCTACCTCTTCGGAGGGGGCATCTTCAACGGGTTCAGCAGCCTCTTCCGAGGGGGCTTCTTCCGCATATAGGCGTTCTATGAGGTCCGCCTTGTTTCCTGCGACCTTGAGGCCCTTAGCACGACAAAGCGCACGTAGTTCCTCTACAGTCATGGAATTGTAATCAGGTAGAACTTCCTCTACCTCTGTTGTTTCATCAGAGACTATCTCTTCTGGGAATGGGTTATCTTCTACAGCCGCAGCCTCTGGGTCGAATACTTCTTCAACGAGTTTCTTCTCGATGACTTCTTCCTCCGGCTCTGTCTTAATTGGTGAGCGTCGTTGACCACCCGGATGTAAACTTCGTCGCATTATATCATCTCAAGAATGTAGTAGTGTATCGTAAGCAATGACTTTTACATGCTTTGGTAGAATCTTCAAATCAGTCTTGATTGGGCCTTTGTCCTCAGGTATCTGTAAAGGAGCCTCACTTATGATGTAGTCATCAATGACCACGTAAACTTCTTCTCTATTGGAACCTGCACCGTTTTTCACAAGGTGTAGAGTAATAGGTTCTGANNANCCGTGAGTGCGNTTAGTNCGGAACTCATGGAACAATAGNGGGTCAGTAACGATAATGCCGAGATTCATNTCATACTCGACTTTNCCNTCAACTTGNAGACTNGCATTGCGAGAGCCAGCAAATGGAACTTGCTCAAGTGATTGTCCAGCCGCATTACGNCTTTCTGCTTGAGGATTACCACGCACAGTGTAAAGTGTTTGAATACCGTTAGTTCCACTCAAAGAGAAGTTTGTAATCTGCGCAAGAGCAATACCAAAAGCAGTAATGGTTCCATTGTAGTAGAAGAACGGCTTCTCAGTATCTGGTGCGATACCAGCAGCCTTTCGCTCANNAGGNCCATTACCCACATTCTCAAACATACGATGAGCCGTAAATCGGTCACCTTTGGTTTCACCGCCAGTAAAAGCAGCAGTGAGTGTAATTACACTATCACTAATAGCAGTCCCACTTGGAGTAGTGTTACCTGCTGCTCCACCAACGTCTTGAGTAAGTGTTACGGTAGCACCATCCGCTACAGCGGTCATGTTCAAAGTCGTTGCTGCCTTAGCCGCTGCGACTGCTGCTACTATGTTAGCAGCAAACTGATTAGCATTGCTATTGGCATTACCAAAAGCAATTTTTGTAGCAGTAGAAGTAGTAAGGCTATTATCAATAGTGAAATTAACAGTATTTGACCCGTCATTAAGAGTTAGCACACGAGTATTTGCTTGTCCTGATGTTTTTGATAATGCTGTAAGAGTGGCAGTGGCGGCTGTGTTTTCTAAGCGACCAGTATCTGTGTATGCGTTTAGAGCATCAAAATCAACCTTCATCATAACTGCTGCCTCAGCGTCAGCCTTGAGTTCAAACGACTTTACTTTGCATCCACGGAAGACGCGAGTGAATTGTTTACTATCATTAGCGGCACCGGGAGCGTTGTTTGCTTGAGAGCCAGCGTAACCACCTGTTCCAAAAGACTCAACATCATGAGTTCGTAAAGATTGCTCAAGAGCAAATGATGGGATTTGACTTGATGTCCACATTGCACGTTTTTGTCGATTGGTTATAGTTCCAAAAGTTGCTGCTGTGGTATCAAAATCAGGCGAACCATTTGTAGATGAATCGTGGAATGCCAACTTATTGATGGCTTGAATACCAGCAGAACCATCTTTAACAGCATGGTCGAAGCAAAATGGGTCATCAACATAGATTCGACGTGCGGTGCCAACTGTTGTATCTGTAGCAATCACTCGTCTNATTTCAGTGCGTATGCTACTATGAAATTGAGTTTCATTACCTGTAGTTCCCCATTTAGTTCGTGTTGTAGGCTCATCTTCGTAGGGAGTAAGAACTTCGTCGTTATCGACAACAACAATATATTGTCCGGGGTTTGGTAATCCTCCAGATGGTGCGGCACCCAACTCAACGTATGTATCACCCGCAGCAATGGCCTTAACATCAGCCCCATCATCAACAACACCAGAATCAGCACTGGTAAGAGCCGTTGGCGCTATTACTGCCTCAGCACCAAGAGCGTAATAGAACCAACGAGCACTGTGCATCATAGTTTCAAGAGAACCACCTGAGTTCACAATCTTTTGAGGCTCTTGAACCACTACGTTTCGGCCAACACCAACTACATGACTGCGCAAAACCTCCACTGTCGTCTCTGGAACAGAGAGAGTAGCAGCAAGACCAACAAACTGGTCTGTAAGAACAGTTTCATCAGATAGAGTAGAAGATTGGTTGTATGCCATTTCTTGGTCAAGAGTTGGAGTCGAAAGGCTTTCTATAACAAGTGTATCGCCAGTGGTAGAACTTCCTGTTTCTTTCATTGCAGGAGTGACTTTGATGGTTGTTCCACTGTTTTCAACAATGGTGTAAATATGACCCAATCCAAAATCATCTAGGTCGTAATTTCCTCCTCCAATAACTCGTAACCGAGAGCCAGCCAGCATTCCTTTTGGATACTTAAGTTGGCTTGAAGAATCAAAGAAACCAGCACTTGCTCCAGAAAATGTAATTGTGCTCACATCCCCACTGGTAGCGATGCTGAAAGCGAGACCTCCAAAGTGACCGTGTGTTAGAACTATTCCTGTCTCATGGCCGAATGTGACCTCTGCTAAATCACCCTTGTATACTGTCGATGGCATGCGCTTCCTCCTATGCGATAAGTTCACTGAATATGACTATTTCTATCTGAAAGGTCATTCTGTGAAGTCTCTTGGTCCTATCGGACAAATCTGTGCGGTTTTTGTAAAGCAAGCGGTCGAAGTTAGTTCCATCGCCTTTTCTCTTAAGATGAACAATACGACGCACCTCGTCTTCCATCTTTTCTAACTGCGCACGTCCTTCCATTGTTCGTATATCTACGCTCACGTTTACACGAGTGTGCACGAAGTCATAGAACAACTCAGGTTGTTCTTCTCCGTGTGCTGTTTCGTATAGGAATACAGCATCACTACGGCCAAGATTGAACCTCTTACCTTTACCTGCGTCTACTGTTGTAATGTCCTGTATCACAGGCTTACGTTGATTGGTGTTACCACGATTCCAGTTGGTGTCCAAGATGGACTGAACAAGTGGTATAGCCTCAGTCGCCAAGTAATTCATCTCCAAATCCCATAGGAGTTACAGCGGCTACTTTCTGCGCACGCATAATTATTGATTGGTAATCTTCATGTTCAGTAGACAAAGGTCTACCGTCTTTGGTTACTATGACTCCGTCTCCGTTAACTTCGTAACCGTAAGCGTGTGCGTTAGCAACCAAGACAGAGCGTCCAGAATCTGTGTATATGGCTGCTTTTCGCGCAGCCTGAACTAAAGGACGCATGAACTTACCAGTCAATTTAGGTAACATATTATTCATCCCTCACTGGACTATATTGTTGGAACTCATTAGCGCCATCTATTGAAGAGTAAGCAAATGGTCCGTCTCCATAATTTGTAGTAAGACGCCCCGTCATTTGAGTATTCTTCCAATAATCACATTCACCTGCTGCATGCATCATGCCTTCTTTAGGACAAGGGTCGTTAGGGCCAAGAACTTGTTTGCACTCACCGCAAGGTAAGTATTTACTCTTGAGCACAAGTTGCCATGCTTTCTCTAACGCATCACGACTCATTACAACACCGTCATTACTTCTGTATAGCGTGGTAGCGTTTCAGCCACTTGCTCTTTGAATAGTTGATACTTGGAACCAAGGTCTACGTTTTGTGTTCCTTCTGGAATAAGGACGCTACGGTCATCAGAAAGAATCAAGTCCATGGCAACCAACTTTGTGCACACATCTTCAATCGCTTTTTCTACATATCGCTCACCATAGACATATGCTACTTTTACTGCATTCCAAGAAAAGTAAGGATATGAGTTATTGAAATAGATAACACCAAGGTCATAGTCAGCCCACCAATCACGAAGACGAGCCTCATCACCTGTTGTTGTTCCAACATAATCTACGCTCAGCCGTGTTTGGTTGACTGTTGCTCCACCTGTAGCAGCAGCGCTCACATCTCCTACTAAATCAGCCACGCCAGTTAGAACATTACCGCTAATGCTAGTGTAATATCCTACAGTGCTGCCGATGGTGATTAACCCATAAGGAGCGAAATCAGACGCATCAGTAAGTGTAATGGTAGTTGCATCAGAAGATGAAACAGTTCCTGTAAAAGAATTGGCTCCTGTGATACTGATAGCGTTTGTGTTTGTTACAGCAATCGTAGCATTCTCTCCTGCATCACCACGTCGCATACTGGTAATCTTCAATTGAGCACCACCATAGTCAGCGTTAGCACTTGCAAGGAACTCATGATGGACGTTTGCTGTAACTGTGCCATCATCTGCACTAGCATCCTCTAACGTAAACGAAGGAGAGAAGGCTATAGCAGACTTACCTACGCGCAAATCTTTGTTGATTAGGTCAGCCAATTGCTGTGCTGTGCTTACAGGGTCAAATTGACCAGAAAACTTACTGTTACCTGTGCCAGTGGTAAGAGTAGCAATACCACCACCACCCGGACACAAGAACACCTTGTCTGTATCAGCGGTTAGTAGAGTGTTATCGAGAACTTTGAGACGCACCTCAGCAGCACCAATCTCTCTGTAATCTTGACCTTGCCAGATTTCAAGTCGTAAAACCTGTTGAATATTTCTGAACAAAAGTGGCACTGTCCCCACATAATCAGTGTAGTATCGTCGACGATAGGGTTTGTATGTATCGAAATTAAGATACTCAGCAGTCTGTAACATAGGTCTCCATGAGTTGTTGGTAAGGTTGTCTATCTTATCTTGTGTGCGCAGAATCAGTCCTTCTACCTGTGACTTGGTTACACCTTTGCGTTTACCATTGGTGAATGATTGTAGATTTTGCACAGTTGCGTTGTCTGCCGTATCATAGTCACCTGATACACCGCCACTCCATGAGATAACCACATCAGTTCCATCACGAGCAATTGAAGTGATAGTAACAGTCTCGCCAAGTTCCACATCACTAGCCAGTTCTATGCTATCTCCTACTTCAAACCCTACATGTCGATAATCAGATGGACTAATCTTCAACGATGTAGCGCTTGTATTAGAGTCGGCTGTAAGAGATACAGGGTCAGGGAAAGGAACTTGTAGAATATCTGCGACTTTCTGCGCAGTTGTGTAATACAATCGGTCAGGGAACAAAGGGCGTGGTGCACGCTCACCTGTGTTGAATACGGAGGGCATGTTTACCTCCTCCGTCTCCTTTGCTCTTCTAACAACCTTGCGTATTTTTCTTCAATTGCTTTTTGTCTTTCAGCAAACGACTGTTTAGTAGCCGCAGCCGCAGACTCTGCTTGCTCAGCCTGCCTTCTTGACTCCTCAATCATATCTCGACCACCAGCATCATCAAGTGCTCTGCGCTCAAGGCGACCAAGTGTTTCTTTTTGTGCTCTTTCACCTTCTCTCCTTGCTTGCTGTTGAGCAAGAACACGCATCATTTCTGCTGATGCTTTTTCTTGTTGCATTCGCTTAGCATCATCTTCTTCGTTTTTCAGAATACTCCAAGCAAGGTCAAGCGGATTCATATCATTACCTCACGCTTACCAAGATTATACTCCATCGGCTTGTTACATGAACCACATCGTTCTAGATAAAGGAAATGGAGCATACCACAATACTTGCAGCGTGTGCCAGAACCTATGTTTAGAACGTCTCGGATATTCCGAGAGCGCACATTCTGTTGTTTTATCACACCTTTGAGTCTATCTTTTTCGTCTGAGGCTACCGCTGCGCCCTCATCCATCTTCCAACCCTGACGGGCCATCCGATACACTTCTTCGGGCGTCATGTTCCTACCCTCAACCCGCGTAGGATACACTCACTAGAATCTGACCACGCTCGGTCATTGTGCTAACATCTGTAACAGATGCAGAAGAGCCTGCTAGAACATCGAGAACTCGACCGTTTAGCATAGGAGCGTGTGTATCACAATACAATTTAGTATCTGCTGAGATAGTAATCGAGGCTTTCTCTTGCAGAGTAAAGGTCTCTGGGTCACTTCCTACGTTAGTGGCTGTTACCCATCCAATGAAGATAAATCCCGGTCCTGATAGACCTACATCTGTTCTGCGCACGTATAAATTAGTAGCACTGTTTTGCTTTGCGTTAGGATTTAGTATACCATTAGCGTTAGCCGTGGTAAAATCTGTATCTGCGTCAGCAGCATCGTTAGTAACGACACTACTTGTTCCCGATGCGTTGATTGTTACTTCCGTCTTCACAGACAATCCTGTATAATACGGTCCCACATTGGGGAAGATATACACTTGGGTGTTAATTGCTGGAAGAGCCAAGGGCCATCACCCTCATCTCTTACCTAGAATCCACCAACGTCCATCTTGGGTGTGTGCAGTGCTTGCTGCTCCAAGGTTACCGTTACCGAAAACCACGAACTTATTGGTCTCATCGATGCTTACTGCAAGTGAGCCATCGTTAAGAGTCACTGCGCTTTGGTCAGGACCCAACTTAAACAAGTTGTCGTTGTTAGTCATTGCAACCGCTGCTCCTGCTCCAATTGTAACAGTTGTAGCAGCAAGAGCGGTAATCGCACCCACTCTTGCTCCAGTTGAAGTGTAAACTGTTTCACCAATATTGAAATGAAGTCGAGCATCAACTGTATCTACAGTCATTGCTGTTTCNCCTACTACAATATCGTCCCCTTCGTTGATTTTGATTCCTGTGTCGTAAAGACTGGTGACGTGTCCACCTGCTGCTAGAACCTCGGAGAGGTGGTCTGCATAAGATACATCAGTCCCTCCATCAGTAAAAGTTCCGGTTAACATGTATAAGTCACCTAATACATGTGGTCGTATATCGCTCGTATTGCCTGCTGCCATGTTTGATTCACTCCTGTTCCTCGTTATTCAATTCTTCGACTTGCCTGAGTAGGACTCTCTTAGTTGCTCCTGCTTTAATTTCGACATTACGGGCTTCTAGCCACTCAACAATATCGTTCTTTAACCACCCTTTATCAGGGATTCCATCATCACCTTCATCGACCGTTTCTTCAACGACCTCAGGTTTTGATGGAGCAGGTTTTGATGGACTGTAACCAGTGACCTCATACAGAGCACTGTTCAAACGACTATGAAATCGTTCCATCCATTCTTGAGATACCTCTCTGGGCACTTTGTAATCGAACCAACCAAGAGGGCCAGCATTAAAGCCAGCCTTCTTGGGGCCAATGTAGCGCACCGTAGGCATGTCGATTCACCTTAACCGACAATTATCCAGATTACACAGTTGCTTGTATCGTCAGTGGTTCCATCGTCAACTTGCTCAACATCAGCAGTGATAACTAGAGCACTGTGTGTGATTGCAACGCTTGCTGTAGCATCACTTTTTGAGACGTTTGCACTAATGATAACATTACAATCTCCGCTAAGAGTGATTGTTTCTGCTTCTGCAAGTGCACCAACTCCAAGACAAACGAGGCGAGGTTGCATCCTGTTTGCTCCGTCAGTCTGACGGGCTGCAAAGGAGGTCAAAGCCCCCGGATAGGATGTTAGCCAAGTTGTTTCGTCTTGGTCTACGCCTGCTTGTAGTGGTAGGTCCAATTGAACCTGCATAGTTGCACTGCCGCTACTTGTGTATGTAATTCCTCTGTGTGTAGTTGTTGCCATTTTTCTTCACTTCCTTATTATTGTCCCTCAGACCTCACTGGAGGTCACGAATACTCCCGCTTGCGCCAAAGAATGAATCCCAGACTTCACCCATTGTTCGGTAAAGTCCTTCCTGACCAAGACGATTGATGGCGAACGGGTCACCAGTCTCGATACCAGACTCAAAGTATTGTGTTGGGATAGCAGTTTGGAACCACAAGTAATCCGTATCAAGGTAATACAGACGACTAATAGTATCAGTCGGCATATCCTTGGTTGGGATAAGTGGCACACCGTTGTAGGTTGCGACTAGGAAACCAGCCTCGATACCGGGAACACCCTTTACACCGTTGTAGGTTGGTGTAACACGCTTGGATTCCATGAATCGCTGTTGGCTCTGTAGAAGTTGCTGAACACGCATTAGTGTATCATATCCAGTTAGGATAACCTTGGTGTTACCACCACGAGTCCAGATTTGCTGGAACAGACTATCTAAGTGGTCTAGGCTCAAGTTCCTGTCTGTGGCAGATGCATCTGCTGATACATTGACCTCAGCACTGTGGAAGCCCACTGAGCCGTCACGAGTGATACTGTAGATATCGTGGTCGGTTGTTGCACTAACGTGGTTAGTTCCAGTAGTCATCTTATCAGGGTCAGAAGTTAGACGGTCAAGCGACTCAAAGTCGTTTGCTGCTGGTGTATCAACATCAGTCAATAGCATTTGATTGATGTGGTCAGCATGGTGTTTGCCCATTTCTTCTTTGAGGACCTGTCGCACATCGCCCAATCCGTCATCTTTGTCCGATAGGAACATAGCAACTTCGGATAGGTCGAAGGTGTGAGCCACTGTCTTAGGCTTTGCAGCCACATGTAGGAAGTCCGGTTTGGTGGTGTCCGGTAGAGTTGCATTCTCAGCAACACCGCCACCCTTCGTGAAAGAAGGCTTGGCGGTAATGATTCGCCATCCACTGCGCTCCCACGGCTTCTTAGGCATGATACTGAATGCGTTGAACTCTTGGTTCAACTGAGACCATACCTTTCGTCCGTAGATTGCTTGGTATGTTCCAGCGGTTGTGCTCATCAACGGAGAGTCAGCCTTGAGTATATCCCCACTGCTGTAGGTATATCCAGTCAAGGCGTTACCGCCGTAGTAGTATCTTTCCATGTCTTGAATTGTTCTTACGTAATCTCTTGCCATATTCACTCACCTCCACGTAGAGCGCGGTTCGCTAGGCGATGGACATCGTCCCACTCCATGCGAGCCAATTCACTCGTGTCGGGAACAGGAATTGTCTGAGCAGATGCCTCAGACTTAGCGAATGTTTCGCCACTACCACTGCTTAGGTTATCGATTCGCTCGCTGAGCGAAAGAACAGCCTTCTGTAGGTCAGCAAGAGGTTCGCGAGAATCAAAGTTCTGGCGAGCAGCCTCGTTTGCTTCTTCACTCATTTCCTTCTGGAGACGAGTCTCGAAGTAGTTACCGAGGTCAGTCTTGAAGTGTTGCTCTTTTGCAGCAGCCTTGTAGACTTCATATGCCTGCTCGATATCAGAAGAAGAAACAGACTCAGGAGAAACAAACTCTGAGCCTTTGATAACATTCTGATTGCCTTTTCCACCTGCACCGAAGTTAGGTTTCTTTGCGGTGGTTCCTTCACCAACAATACCAAGAGGAGGCTGTCCACGGTGGGATGCACCATCTTCGCCCGGTCCGTAGCCTTTTTCCACTTCATCAAAGTGGTTTCGTGCTGCACTTGGGTCGTATCCTGCGCTCTTTACAGTAGATTCTAACCACTGTAGGTAGTCAGTTGTAATTACATCGTCCATTTCGTTCTTAGCCATTTTATCATCATCCTTTTTCTTGTCGTCTTCGTCCTCGTCTTCGGATTCAGCCTTTTCCTTATCTTCGGAATCTTTCTTATCCTCGTCTTTGGAGTCTTTCTTTTTGCCTTCCATGTGCTCACGGAGACCTTCGGGCATCTTGCCTTTATCCATGTCTTCGTAAGCCATTTTTTCGTTCTCGGCTTTCTCGACATCTTCCAATCGCTTGGAAAGACGTTCAAGAACGCTATTCAGTTCAGTCATCGGGTCGCTCATTGTATCACCATTGTTGTTGCTTGTATCCTCTTTTAGGATTCGGAATTGGGCTTCTGGATTGATGCCCTTTTCACAAATGGTAACTTCATGCAGTTCCATTCGTCGAATCTCCCGGTAATCACCACGAGAGGAATCATTTTTATTAACACGCTCAAAAGCCTGTCCACCTATAGAAAAAGAGCGTAAATTGCCCTTGCGAATCTCAGCAGCGACTTCACGAGCCTTCTCTATGTCGCCGCGTAACTTGATAACAACAAACATTCCTGTGTCGTCTACTTCGGACTTCCACATTCGTCCAGACGAATCAGTATATGTAGGAACTACTTCTCCAACTTGAATATTAGAATGAGCAAGTTGGACATTTCGGAAACCATCTGCTTTCATGAACTTACCAAAAGCATCTCTTAGAGCATCACGAGTAATGAGGTCGCCTTGCTTGTCGACCATTTCGACGCTGGCGTATCCTGCTACAACAAGGTCTTGACCCAATCCTTTGAGAAGGATGGGGTCATTCACCGGAGCAGACATCATCAGAGCCATCAAACTTTTCGAGGTTGTTTCATGGTATATCAATCCCGATTATTGCGCAGATTGATAGAAGCACCCTCAGAATCGCTCTCAACAACGGCTCTGTCTCCTCTTTCTGAGTTTATTGTAAGACTCTTGCTACCTCTTTTCTTTGGGTCTTCTCTAGGTTTTCTGCGCACAACAGGGTCATAGTCAGGAAGAGCAGTCTGGTCGATAAGTTCTGTGCCACCTGTGTTGAAGTTACCCGGTGTAGCATAGTCAATACCAAGTCCTTTTGGACCTGTAAAGGTAGTTTTCTCTTTGAGCATGTGCTCAATCATTTCCAATGCAGTTATTAGACCACGTTTGAAGAACTGGTCTTCATCAACTTTCTTTGGTTTCTTTTTGTGATTAGCAAGAGGCTCAACTTCAACATGCGCTTTCTCGTCGTGTTTATCTTCTTCTTTTTTACGCTCTTTTTCTGAGCGCAGAAGAATAGCAGCAGATGTTGCCCAATACGGTCTCTGAGAGTCTGCTAAGTTTTGCGCATAAGTATGAGGAGCATCAGGGTCATGCACCATCCACATTCCATCTACTTCGTCAGCCTTGTAAATTACATCCATTCCTAACCCAGTAAGGTTAACGATAACTTTTCCTTTCGATACACGAACACGATGAGGCGTATCAATTGGATTACCCGACATAATACCCATAGTTTCGACGCTATCTGTTGCTCCAGCCTCGCTATCTTTCTCATATTTGGCACCGTTTAGACGATAGAGGTCATGACCTTTTCGTTTGTTATGTGTAATACTATCAGATACAACGGTAATGTAGTCTCCTTCTTCGACATCTTTCACCTGAACTGTTCCTACATCCATGTAATGTTTATCATCATACTCAACTGAGCGATTACCGATGTCGTCTGCCACATCTTCATAGATAGGACCTATACCAACACGGGCTGTTCCTCCTGAAATAGACAATACGCGCACATCTAACCGCTTACCTGAACTTAGTAGAACCCACTTAGGGTGTCTATTTTCACCACGCATGTAAGTTGCATCTGCATCTCTGAGTAAAATCTGCTCTGCTTTTGGTTCAGCAAGTAAACCTTCAATTGATTCACCTAAACCAACATCATCAGTTCGACGAGTATTGATTGGAGCAGGAACAGATACGTTTTCGTTTGACTCAAATGTTGCACGAAGGTGTCGAATACGGTCTTTTGTTGGCATGTTTTCCATGTCTTCATCACCACACTCTACAATATCGACAATGTGGAGATGAGAGCCATCCCATACTCCATCTAAAGTGTATTCGTCTGCCTTGTTGAGTTCGCGCACACCCTCTTTTACACTATTTGGAAGTGAAAACTCATCACCATCAGCCCCTCTTGCCTCTATTTTCTTTTTGTCTTTCGTAACAATTACTCTTTCACCCTCAGGCCAGATAGATACTACCCAATCACCAGTAAATCCGCGCAAATGAATAAGGTCTTCAACATCAAAAATGCGATGCATGGCTTTGATAGGAAGAAACTCTCCTTTGTCTCGGTCCTCATCTTTGAGCAAAAGGTCATGGTCCGTCAAAACGTCGAACGAATACCTAAATGTCTCATTGAGGTCTTCCACACCTTGACCAGCAGGGGGGTTGGATGAAAGCATTGCGGAGGATTGGGGTTCTGCTA
>FUFK010040220.1_pt1 | contig 25659 bp, 44 predicted proteins | sample 1021851 | NCBI WGS metagenome assembly FUFK01 (sample SAMEA51879418, study PRJEB19060) | metagenome | reverse complement strand
CAACAACACTATTTAAAAATATAACAAAACAACTATCTGATCCAGCTAATGCTGTTGTAAAAGTTATTTGACTGCCTGCTACTGTGTAGTCAGTTGTAGGTTTTTGGCGCACTCCATTACGAAGAACTGCGATATCTTCTGGTACTGCTACACTAACTGATAGTGCATATGCAGAAGAACCATCGCCTGTTAGTGTTTGTACAGATGTACTGCTTGTAAAATCTTTTGTTACTGGATTACCTAAATATCCCATGTTACTCCTATGTGCTTATGCTATCTATGTAAGATACCCACACGTTTAAACTGGCGTCTGTATCAGACTTAGCTTTTAAAACATCACCACTTTGAAGGACCACTTTCGCGCCCCCATCAATTAACTCTAATGAACCACCTGCTGGTACAGGAGCGTTCTTTACAATATAAGAATCAGCAGAACCACCACTAGCAGAAGATGTTATATAAACATCAGCTTTAATAGTAGCGTTTGTAATATTAGATAATCTGATTCCTATGATTGCATCGTCAGAGTTTGAGGTGATAATACTTCTAGCAGTTGTGCCTATATTAACATCACCACTAGAGTCAAATGCTACAGCTCTCTCGAAATCTTGTGCCATCTATTCCTCCTTACAATGCCACAGCTAAAGCTATAGCGAATCCTTTCGTTGCCGATGCACTAACATCTACACCGTTTACAGTTGTTACCTGTAAATCAGCTAATGCGTTAAACACCCCTGAACCATCACAAGAGATAAAAGCATCTCTTGCTGCAGGAACAGTAAATGTTGTGCCACTACCTACAGTGAAAATCAAACTGTTAGCAGTGTTGTTTTGTACCAAGTAAACGTTTTCACGCGCTGGTATAGTTACGGTACAAGTGCCCCCTGGTGAACCAGTGAAGTTAAGGACAAAATTTCTTCCGTCTTCATCTGCATAAGATGTAGGGTTACTTGTAAATGTTAGAGTATGTGAAGTTCCTGATAAACTAACAGTTGCAAAACCTGTTATTTTATTTTCTAAACGTTTTAAATTGTCATTAGTTTGATCACCCCAGGTTCCATCATTTTCACCTGTGGTCATTAAACGAACGTTTAATCCACCACTACTCCAAGTAGATGCCATTAACTAATCCTTATAATTGCGTTACTAGCGTTAGCTGTTGGAAATTCAACGGTAAATGTACCGTTAGAAACCGAATAATCTGCACCAAAATCTAATACCATTACGGCTTTATTAGATGCTGATGTATTGTAAATTATGCAACCTCTTGTAGTAAATGTAGCACTTGACCAAGATGTGTTTGCAAAATCACAAACAGCTGTGCTACTATCTAATACTGGGGTAATATTTGTTAAAGTATTTCCGCCTGTAGTATAACCACTGCCGTTTGCAAGTTCATCACTGTTTCCTGTAACTACTGAATAGTTTGTTGTGCTAGCATTGTATGTACCAGATTGCGATGCGTTCGCTTTAATAAGAGCTATCTTAAAAGTGTGTCCAGAACTTGCTGTGAAGTTGTGAGTGCCTACTAAGATTTCCTGTTTAAAGCTATTAGCAATTGCTGATGTAATAGCCATGCTTATTGTCCTCTCGTCATTGTTTTTAGTTCACCGTTACGAAACTCATCATTTCGCATTCTTACTTGTTCCTCATTTGCTAATGTCTGTAATGCGCGGCTATAATAACCGTTCCACATTTCTATCTGTTGTGGTATCTCTTTCATAAAAGCTACTGCCTCTATTAGTGATCCATACAGGATAGCATCTGGGGCTCTATCACCAAGATAAGTATTTTGATTACTTGATGATAATCCTGGAACTCTCATAGTATACCCTATTTCTATCGTTGTTGCAAGGGATGGAGTTGGTCCAAATAAGAAATTTGTTTGCCTGTTACTACTGGTGTAAGTAGTGCCTGTTTGATTAAGAGCATAATATCTGACTGTTCCTGTGGTTGCAGGATTTCTATTAAACTCTTTTATAAATGTTTCATCTTTCTCTAATAAAAAAGCACCATTTTGAATACGTAAATATCTGGGAACTACCATGTCTTCAGGCACTGCTTTTGTAGATACATCTTGTGTAAGACTAAAAGTATTTATTTTTCTGAATGCTGTAAGATCTACTTCTTTAGCTATTCTAAGTTCTGCTAGTTCAATACATACTTCTATAGGAGCTTTACCAGATCCTGTAGCAGTAGTGAAAGAAGCCGCAGAATTTTCTGTAAAATCCTGAATAGCTTGTTTTAATTGATTAAAAGTTAAACCCATAATTATGTACCCCAAACATTCTGACCCCAGGTCTGGATACCCCAGCCTGAACTATCAATGCTAATTGATATTGTACCATGTGCAGAGGTTAAAGACAACCCTCCTGCGTCTTCTGTAGGACTAATTCCTACANTNCCTATNGCAGTTGAAGTTNCTGGACTTGTGANTGCTANCTGTGAACTAGCNTGGAATGTTAATGATCCAATGCCTGTNGTTAAAGCATGACCAGCTGGAACTTCTGTTAANTTAAAGTTTAGNCCTGNANCACCNTGTGCTGTAGCAGNAGANTGNCCTGTTAAAGTTAAATTAGAACTTGCACTAAATGTTGGACTTGTAAATGCTGAAGTTAATGCTATACCACCTGCTTCTTCAAGAACACTAATGTTCGGTAATGTAAATGCAGTTTGTAGTAATTGTGAATCTGCTTGTTCTGTTGTATCTACTCCTACAGCACCTCTAGCAGAACTTAATCCTAAACCACCTGCTGTTACACCTGTAGCAATTATTGGAAGACTAAACCCAGTGTTTAATAAAGTAGAGTCTACAACTTCAGATACGTTTATATTAACAGCACCAACTGATGCAACTGTGTTAGGTGTGCCTCTACCAAATAAAGAACCAAGCTTTACTGTAGTAGGAACATTATCTGCATCTGGTCTTGGGTTGTATAGTGAAGTTGCTTCTGGTCCTAACTTGGGTGGAGTTAGTTGTGGGTGTTTGGGCTCCCAATCTTTTTTGTGAACTCGAAGCCCATTCCACTCCGTTCGCGCATCTTTGTATCGTATCTTCCTGCCAGAACGATCATCTATCAGATATGCATATTTACCTGAAGCTCTTTTAGCCATCGTTCTTAGTACCCGCGAATCTTAGGTTGTATATAAAAACTTGCTCTTTCTCTATCCTCTTCTTTTGCGAAATCCCATTCCTCTTGATAAATACCTTTTAGTTCTGCACGTCTTGTTGCATCAACTTTATCTGGATGTTTGTTAGCTAATTCAAAAGCTAACCCACTAATTAATGCAGGTAAATATCTTCTAGGTATGTCTGGATTTTGTGTGTAAGTTTCAGATATGTCTTGTGGATATCTGATTGTCCAACAATGCAATCTATAATAAGTTTGATCTGGAACTGGGAATAAGTAAACCTTATGATTAGCTACGCCTGAACTATCATATTGACTGTTTCTTTCAACAGCAAATTGCACAGGTTTACCACTAGTTGTTTTGTTTGGATAGTTAAGATATTCTGATAAACTAATTCTTTCACACTCTGTGTCTGTTACAGGTGATGAATTAGTATCTCGCACTGTAGCATCTAGTATATCTAAATACTGATTAGCTGCTAGATTTACAGTAGCTGAATCTTTAGTTAGAGTTAAAGTAGTTAAGTCTAATGTAAATAGGTTAACACCTTCATTAACCCATTTAGTTAATAATAAATTTAATGAACGTCTTGCGGTTACAAGATCATAACCCGACTTTACTTCAATGCCTACTCGCTCGTAAGCTTCTTGAATTATGTCAGATACATCAAGATTAAATGTATATGTACCAGAGGTAGCCATATGTCACCCCCTAGTAATGTTTAATCCATTCGCAAATTAAAGTATAAGTTTCACCAGAACTCGCTGCAGCTGGTACGACCACATCAATATCACCAGTATAATTAGTTTCTTTAGGATTAGTAATACCACCTATATCACTAAAATCATAGTTATCAGTTTCGTTTAAAGCCAATAAAGGTGTTTGAGTTCCTGATGATAAATCCCATTGTAGTTGAACTGGTGCAGTTGTAGCTGCNGAAACATTAAACCAAATTCTGTTTAATGATACATTATCAACAGCTTCATTCTTACTATTCTTTGTTAAAGCACTAGCGTCTACTATCTTAGTCGTGCCCCCTGATCCATCAGAGACATTTACATAACTTGTTATAAGTTTTCTTTCTCCTTGGAATAGAGTTCTTGTTGTTACTACGTCTGCCATTTTATTTCCTCCTTATCAAGGGTGGGGTCATTACACCCCACCACCGAGTTAATATTTAGTTATTATGCAGCGCTTCCATCAGTTCCGAATGAAGTATCGTAAACGTGATAGTGAATCCTTAGATTAATGTTGCCACCAGTTGCAGCGGAAGCACCTACACCACCTGTAATTTTAACAGGGTAGTCTGAGCTCATCACAAAGCCAAAGTCATTTCCAACAGTTGCTGTTGAAAAATCAAAGACTGTGTGACCTGCATCTGCGTCACCATTATCAATGATACCATCAGTATCTGAAGTAGGGCTATCGCTTTTTACTTCAATAAAACCAAGATCAAAAGTCGGATTTGTACCGCCAGTTGCGTCTGCTTCTGCTTCAATTTTTGTGATGATTGCGTTAGCAGGCAAGATAACTGGTTCAGCAGAGTTGCCAGTTGCACTAGATCCTCTACGAAGCACTGTTGTAGTTGCTGCTGTTGGGTCAGCCATATAGGCTGTTGCGACAAGAGATACTGCACCAGCAAACTCTGCATCGCTTGTTTTTTGAGTTTTTCCAACTCTTAATGGTCCTGAAAATGTTGTTCTTCCCATTGTTTATCCTTCCGTAATCTAGCTTTCGCTAGTCAATGTTAATAAGTGGGAGGGGGCACTAAGCCCCCAACCTTTAAGTTTATTAGGCTCCTTGGTTACCGTAGACAGCTCTCCAGTCAGAGAATCCAAATGAATATCTCTCTCTGGCTTTGTATCTTACGTTACCTGTTTCAAAGTCACCTTCCATTTTAGTTGTTAATGCAGCTCTATTGAACATCTTTGTTCCGTTAGGACAGTCAGTTCTAATAAAGAAAGCATCGGTATCATTAAATCTGTGGTTTACAAAGTAACCGCCAGGTAACATACCCATGTTGTTGATTGCATTAATATCATTGTCAGCAGTACCTGGTCTGCTTGGAGACTTCATAAGTCTTTCAGCGACAAATACTAACTGTCTTGGAATGTGCAATGTTTTACCAGTAATTGCAGCTGGCACGCCTTTGTCATCTGTAAATCCAGCAATGTCAATCAATGCTGTTTCTAAAGATGTCTCAGACAAGTCAGCGTAAGTTGCTGGTCTGTTGGAACCAGTACTACCGTTTTGTAATGGGTGTGCATTAGATACTAATGGTTGACCATCACCACCTGTGAATGCTGCGTCAAAGGCGTTGTTATAAACGTTAGCTGCTGTTAACTGCTTTGCAGAAGCCATAGCTCTTGCTAAAGCTTTGGTTAATCTGGTTGACAACTTATCATATAAGTTATCTTCCATAGCTTCCTCAGTTAATGAGAATGCTAATGCAACTGTTTTGTGAGTGTATCGTGATACATATCCTTCACCTGTTTCAGCGTAAGATACTGGTGCACCTTCGAATTTCTCACCTGCATTACCAAAGCCTGGGAAGAGTACTTCTTCTTCAAATGCTCTGTTTGATGTTTCCTCATCGAACAAGACGGCATGCTCATTTTCGTATCTGTTATACTCAGTACCGAAAATCGCATTAAGACCTGGCTCAAGTTCTTTAAGGATTTGTGCTCTTGATATAGCCATAATTTATCCTCCTATATACCTGCTACGCCAGTAGCGCCTAGTCCAAATTGATGAGTATTGATTTTCACCAAAATGTCCATAGTGGTTCCTGCAGATGTGTAACTGTCATCAGTTTCAGCACTACCTAACACTGTTAGTGGGAAACCTGCGTTTCCTGTAGCAACTGTTGATGAGTCAGCAACAAGACCTGATTTATGTGTGATTGCACTACCTGTTGGTGATGCAACGATCTGTACATTATTACCTACATTAGTAACTGCTATTGCAGATGATGCCTGATCCGCTTGAATCTTAAAGATTATATCGGGATCATCATAGACATAACATTTGTACTTCTCTTTGGCTACAGTGCCGTTAGGAATACTTCTGACAAACTTAACTTCACCAGTTGAGTTGTCTTGGTATTCTGCACCCCAGAAAACACCTACGACTGCGCCTGGACTTGCAGCTCCCATATCTGTTACGATATTACCTGAGCTTAGAGTCACGAGATCACCTTCGAAGAATGCACTAGGAGCAGTAGCAGCGATTCTGTAACCGTTTTGACCGACAAAATTGTTAGTTCTAACAATTCCACCTTTCGCATGTTTAACTGGACTTAATCCAAAACCTGCCATGTTTACCTCCGTTTGTTATTCTGCAAAGTGGAGGTACCTATTAGTCCTCGAACTTTGCTTGTTTTCCTCCGCCTACTGAGACGGAAGCTTGTTCGTCTTGGCTTATAGGTGCAACAGCGCTATTGTTTTTCTGCAACTCAGAGTTGACCGCTCCCTCTGCAGCTTTGGTCTTGTTAGCGAAGTATTCATTTCGTTGGTCTGCAATTTCTTGGTCAACCTTCATCAAAATTAAATCACCTGATCTAACAGTTCCCGCATGTTTACCTGTGTCTAAAACATCCGCTTGCCAGTCACTGCCAAGCTCTTCTGGTCTGACTGGTTCGTATCCTTGACGGTGTCTTTCGTGAACATTACCTGCATGGCTTTCACCTAGCAATTCATTTCTGACCCATCTATAATGCACACCATCAGGAGCTTTTGGAGTTTCCAATCGACTTGGTGGTGCCCATGTTTTCTTGCGAGTACCCGATGCTCGCGTCTTTCGAGTTGTCTTAGTAGCCTGTGTCATTCATCTACTCCTTATCCCGCAGCTTGATCTCTGCGCATTTTTTGTTTCGCGTATTCTTGTAAAGATACTCCTAACTTGTTAGCAGTCTCTACTTCCGATTTTGTCAATGTGACTTTTTGTTTGCCACTGGGGGAAGTACGCGTTCCTCCCGCAACTACCTGTACTTTTTTTGCTGTCTTATCTGCTTTAAATCTTTCAGGAAACTCTGCCCTAATTCTAGCATCAAGTTCACTATAGTATTCATCGGGATCAGCATCAGGATATACTCCTTCTTCTATTAACTCCTTATGTATTACCATTGCAGCTTGTGTCATAATCTTTTCACTTTGATCATTACCACCAAACCACGTGTTTCTCTTTTGCCATTGAACAGCTCTCCTATCTGGAACAGGAGCTTTAGTCTCTGATTCTTTAGCAGTTTCTTCAGCAGAAACTTTTTTAGTTGTGGAAGCTTTACCAGCTCTTTGTTCATACTGCTTTACAATTAAGGCTTCAGCTTTTACAGAAGCTAATTTATCTGTCGCTTCTATTTCTTTATCTACATCACCTTGTGCTTTAGCATCTTTTAAAGTAGCTAGTATTTCTTTCTCTTGAGCTTTTAGTCTATTACCGTATTGCTTTACAGCTTCTAGTTCAGACTCAGCAGTTCTACTAGATAGTTCTTCACGCTCTTGTTGAAACTTTTGTTTCTCGGCTTCNAGTGCTTCAAGCTTTTCTTGTAGTTCTTTACGCTGTTTNACTAAACGCTTTATGCGTTTTTCAGCTCGTTTGCCATANACTTTTTTATCNTCAGANTCTTCNTCTTCAGATTCAGNTTCNGNAGATGCTTCAGCCTCTTCAGGTTCTTCATCTACTTCTTTTTCTTCTTCCTCTGTTGTTTCGGGAGTTTCTGGTTCTGGAGCTGGCTGCTCTTCAGATGGGCTTTCTGTGTGCCCCTCTTCATCAATCTCAATCTCGAGTTCTTCCTCTAGATTAAGTTCTTCTTTTTTTGGGTCTTCTATCATTTATACCTCCGTCAGTTGCGAACTGCGTTTTACGCTATGTGACAATATAATACCANATTTAGTGGTANTATTGCAAGGGCTTATCTATGTTTTATTTTATCTGGTTCTGGTACAATAGCNACGACTTCATCATCATTTATGATAGAATAATCTTCATTTTCATATTTGAATTTAAGNCCTACATACTTACCAGTGAGTACATAGTCACCCACTTTACACCATGTGGTCGCAGATTTTTCCATGTCTTTATAACATTCTGGACCCATATCTATTACCTCAGAAACCACGCAAGCAAACTTAGCTAGTTCTCTTGTTTGATCCGATAATAATATACCNCCTGATGTAGCTATTGGTGGTTCCCACGGCTTAAGTAACATACGATAACCTTGTGGTTTTGGTANTTTACTCATCTGTTCCTCCTGCNATATCTTTGTATAATTTNTTATACTCAGTTTCTAGTCTATCAGACATATCNTTTAATGTCTGCCCTATGCCTACTAAAAATTTATAGCCTGCATAGTCATCAGTGCTACCACTAAGTAGCTGCTGGTTATTGGCTTCCATTGCTTCAGCCAAAACTTTTTGCATACGTTCTTTATAATTCTTAACTTGATCTAGCATGTGTTCTCCTGTATCCTAAAAAGGGGGCACCTATAAAGACACCCCCGAAAGTGAGATTACTTAATGTCGATAATCTTTTCCTTTTTTTCTTCAGGAATTATCTTTTTAAGTTTAACACAAAGTAGACCATCTTGCAACCCTGCTTCTTCTACTACAAAGTCATCTGCTAGTTCAAACTTTTTAGCAAAGTTCTTTTCAGATATTCCTTTGTGTAGTAGTTCTTTTGAGTCTTGCTTGTCTTTCTTTTGCCCTGTAATAGTTAAAGTATTTTCTGCATACTTAACCTTTACATCATCTTTGGCAAAACCAGCGACAGCCATTTCTATCTCATAGTTTTCAGAGTCTACTTTTTTAATGTTATATGGTGGGAATGTTGTGTACTCGAATGAGTTCATCCTTTTGAATACATCATCAAATCCTATCCAAAATGGATTGTATTGTTCTAAGCTTGTCATAATATACCTCCTTTGAAAGCAAAGTTTACTAGCTCCTTTCGGCAGCTATAGGTATTATATAGTAATTAATTCTTAGATGTCAACCCTGATAAAGGATTATTTAAAGCTTTATCTATTTTTAAATCAAGANTATCTTCTAATAANTTCATTTCATCTAAAAGCTCTCTAGCATCTTCTTTTTGTCTATCTTCCACGTCATTCACAATTTCGGTGACGTGACGCACGTCATTTTCAACGTTACGAAGATCCGTTTTAAGGTCGTCTTTAAGTTCCCTACTAACTTGAGATATTAGGTTAATTTCCTCTAAAACTATATCAAGCTCACTTTTTAAACCCTCAACCTTTTGTAAAACAATCTCCATTTGTGCATTTGTTTCTGACTCTACTAATGCGATTTTCTTATCAAAACCNGANAGAGGTCTGGCTCGGTATANANAGTTATNTTNTCNTTCATATCAAGGTAGTCCTGGTAAAAAGTGAAGCCAGTCCAAGCTGCACCACCAAGAGCACCTAGTAGAGTAAAGATGGCAAACACCTTTCCTCCAGTTATCTTCATCCCGCTATACTCAATACTGGGCATTTACTATATCCTCCATTATTTGTCCTTGTTCTGCTATAAATAGANCNCCNTATGGATCNTCTATTACTTTATTTAAATACTCATTAACATTTGTATCTTGTATTGTTGNTTGAGTATCAAAAAATGTTTTAGTNTTGCCTANNATTTGCATTACTATTAATGTTTTCATTTGATTAGATTCATCATATCTAGCTTTGTCATCCATCTTTTTTACTATCTTAGTAGCAGCTTTTTCTTTTGCACTAGGTTCTTTCACAGGTTTTTCAGGCTCTTCTGTTTCTTCCTGTTGTATATCTTCTTGCTCGGTACTATCTTCAACTTCCACAGTGGGCTCTTCAGTAGCTTCGCTATCGGGTTCGGTTGTTTCTTCTTCTGTTGGTTGTTCATCTACTGTCTCTTCTATTTCTGCTACTTCCATTTCCATTTCCATCTCTATTTCCATTTCAGCTTCTATTTCTACAGCAGCCACTTCTGGTTCTGGAATATCTAATTCAAACTCTTGTATTTCTAATTCTACAGTTTCGTATGATACATCCTCTGTTTGAGGTTCTATAGGAGTAAACTCTATATCTCCTGCATCATCTATACTAATCTCATTAAATTCAAATACTTCTTCTACAAAATCTAATTCTGTTGGATCAAATAAATCTAAATAATATATTTCTTCTAATGTAGTTATTTGTTGAGTAATTATAGTATTAACTACATTGTAAAATACATTAACTGTTACATCATCAAAAAGTGGTCCAATACCTAGATTGATGTCTCTACCACCAATCTCTATAACTACTTTATTTAGTACACCACCGAAATCGAAAGACCCGTTATAAGACTGGTAGCCTGTTGATATTCCAGACTCAGACAAGATGTCAGTACCTGAAAAGACCTGGCTAGTTCCATTAAGTCCTGTAATGTGCATGTATATTCTATCTTGAGCATCTCTTTTATCTACCTCTATTGTATATTTAACTGCTCCCCCACGATCGATTTCTAAATCAGAAATGTCTACTGTCTGTATAAATGTGGTGCCCATTCCAGAAACACCCATTGTAGATGTGCTATTACCACCCCCTGTAATCTGTGCGCATTTATCAGAACCTAAAGCATAACAAGAATTACCACTAGGCATACTTGCAGGACCTTGACCACCCCAGTCTACATCCATATCACCTTCTTTATTAGATGGTACATAGTTATTGGCACCATCAAGAATATCACCTGAATCTTCGTTTGTGACTGTAGTGGTGGTAGTAGTTACAGTAGTTGTAGTTGTAGTGACAACTTCTGTACCTTTATCTTCTTCAGTAACTTCTACTTGTGTATCTTCTGTAATAGTTACACCAGGTATACAAAGACCTGTTACATCTGGTAAGCAGTCTGCTTTAGAATAAAAGGAGACCAGTAGTAATAAGGAACAAAACCTTATACAACGCAATATGGTCTGCATCACTAAACTCCTTAACTTCTGGTTTATTTGCTTGAACGTAATCTGTTTTATACTTACTACCATCTGGAATCTCAGATGGATTGTCGCTCCAATATTGAGCTGCTTCAGAACCGATGGAACCTCGTGCAGGGCAAGGAGTGCCTGCATCGGTCATCGCATCCCAGACTCGTGGATCTTGACACAATACTGATACTGCTGCAACTTTCATGCCGTAACTATATAAAGATCGTGATAGTTTAAGTTTTTGACATAACTCATCATCAATAACTACACCTGTAGCTAATCCTACAATATTATTTTGCACACTAGCCCCCACACCAACTTTGCATATATCACTATTATTATTCATAATAGTTGGTGCATTTGCTGTAGGAGGGGTTGAGTTTGTAACTACAGTTGAGGACACCGTATTTGTCTCTGCATATAAATTTAAAAATGCGCCCATACAAAGTACGGCTACATATAATGGTATTAAATATCTAAACTTTACCACTTACTTTTGTCAGCCCAATATGCAGCAGACATTTTACCTTTAGCTATGTTTTTAGCATGACGCGCTTTAAAAGATTTTCTTCTGGCTTTGTCTTTTGCAGTCTTTGGATTTTTACCTGCACCTGATACACCTTGTTGTCCGTATCTAATTGTTTTAACTTTATTACCTTCTTTAGCTACAACAACGTGAGATTTTTTAGGATGATTAGGTGTACGTTTAGGTTTATTATAACCACTAACACCTGCACGTTTTAATCTAGGATCTGCTGCCATTACATCACATCTTTCTTAATCATTATTTTTGCATCTTGTATTCCAGACTTAGCCATATTCATAGCATCTGCTGCCATCTTACGATCTCTTTCTAAGTCTGTATTTTCATCATCAATCATAACTTTAGCTTCTTCTAAAGATATTTCGTCTTGATGTTTCTTAGCATCTAATGCTAACTTAGCTTTACGTAATTCTAAATCTTGTCTTTGTAAATCTAATTGTTGTTCGGCTGTATCTTTCTTTTCACCAGACATAATTTTTAATTTTTCTTCATCTAGTTTCATAATAGAGTCTGAAGCATTNGCTGTAAGTAAAGCTATTTGATTTTCCATATCAGGNGGTAATGGNTGCCCAGACATCATAGCTTGTACAATTTGTGGGTCACCAATCATTTGTGCTACTTCACCTCTATATTTCATAGCTAAGTGATCTTGTATGTGTGAAGATAAAGCTTGAAGCATTACAGTATTTTCTTTATACGCTACGTTATTAATCATAGCAGCGTGTGCCACAATATGAGCATCATGGTTTTGATCTTGCCTTGGAGCTAAAGGTGCCCCCTTCATAGCTGCCATATTTTCAGTAACAGGATCTGCTGTTATAGGTTGCATATTTTGTTTTAAATATCTTTGTGGTTCGTCAATACCCATAGCTGCAAATAGTTCCATACCTATTTGTTCCATATTGTAAGCATTTGGATTTTGTTGAGCTATTTGCATAATAGCATTTATCTTTGCAATCCTGTGTGCTTCTGTTGGCATATTAGGATCTGANACTGGTAAGACATCAATTGATTTTAAATTAAAATCATTTCTAAAAACTTGCTGTGCACCACCTGCGACTTCATACGGGTACAGATCAGGAAGATACTCAAAATCTAGTCTCGCTAAGATTCGCAGGTCTTTGGATTGGGCGTTATGCAGACGCTTGTGCACAGCGCTGAACAACTTAGAACTTTGTTCTAGCAAAGCCATAGTTGTACCAACAGGTCCATAGTTAGATGCTTGATCTACTATGTTGTCAGTCGAGTCAGCAAACTCTTTAGCAGCATTTACTACATACTGCATTAAATTAAATAATGTTCCTGAAGGTTCTTTAAATGGTAAAGGTTGTAATGACTTACCTAAATCACCTGCAGGACTATTAACTTCTCTCCATTCACCAGGAGCAATAGGTTCATCTGGTGCTAATACTCTAAGACCATGTGCTTTAAAACCACCAGGTAAGTTTGCAAAAGTACCAGCATCAATCAATTGTCTCATTGATGAAGTTGCTGTTTTAGTTAAACCACCAATTAAATGTAAATAACCATAACCATAAAAACCTAAACCAGGAATCATATAGTAATGTGTAAAATACATTTTCTTTTCTTTTTTCATGTCATCAGCATTCCAGTTTCTTCTGATTGCTAAAACTTTTCCTTCATCAGTCATGTGAACTACATATGGAAGTTTTAAACCATTAGGATCTTCAAATCCTGGTAAGTCTAAGTTAACATGCATTTCTAAAATTTCTACACGATCTGTATCACCATAAGGTTTTGTAACACCTAGTATTTCATCAGATGAAGATTCTGCAGATGTTTCATCTATTTGACTTGTGTTAACATCTATATCAGCAAAAGTTCCAGCCATTTGAAACTTTTTAATTTGATTCATAGACATAGAATACTTGTGTGTAAATCTTTCAGCGTTCTCTAAATCAGATGCATAATAGTCTACATAAAAATCTTGGGCTTTAATATATTCAGTTCTTGGTCTACCTAAGTTTACATCCCAATATGTTTTCTTAAAAGCAGAACCGTATAATGCTACATAAAATAATAAACGATCTAGCTCTGGACCGTATTCAGGCATTTGTATTTGTGTTTGATAATTCATAAAGTGACGCACACGATTAGCTTGTTCCATCTTTTGTTGAGTTTGTAAACCAACTATGCGTGTACGCACTGGTCCTTCGGTAGGGAATAGTTCTTTGTAAGCTTTCGCTTGAAACTTTACTACTGCTTGTGATAGCACAGGATGAGAAGATGCGCATGCTCCAGGAAATGGTTCATCACTATCTTCTGCTTTAAAACCTAATAAGTCTATACCTTCTTCAGCTATAGAATCATATTCATCTCTTGATTGTTTATCTCTTTCAAATGAATCTTGTAATTCATTTGCAATTGATCCTAATTCTTTTTCATCTATAAATTTTACAAGATTAGCATCATGCTGCATTGCTTCTGGATCTGTTTCATTATCATCAAATAAACCCATAGCGTCTGCTTCTTCCATTAACGCTTTGTTCTCTATTGTAACTTCAGCACCCCCATCAGGTGTTTCGGTCACTTCTGTTGCTTGTTCTGGTAAATCTTCAAAAAGAGATAGGTTATCTCCTTCTGTAATATCAATTTGTTTTTCTACTGCCATATATCAATCCTTAATAATAACGTCTGCGTTTTCTATTATACACTGCTGACTCATCTAAGTCAAGCCATGAATTATCACTGTGCTCTAAGTAGCCACCATTACGTACATATAGAACAGCTTGTGTTACGGAGTCTACAATATCATCATGCGGTCCTGCTGGAAACTGTCTGCATTCTTCTATTGTTTCTTTTGCCCAAGGTTTTAATAATGGAGCAAAAATTCTAGAGTTATGGAATAAAGAACTAACCGCATATGCCCTAGCTACTTTGTCTCTATCTGGCTGATACTCTTGTATAGGCAGTCCTGCTAGTCTTAAATCCTGGATTAGAGACTGACCTGAAGCTTTTTTCTCAATTACTATAGAATCTGGTTTATGTTTCATAAATTTATCTACAGCTTTCTGTCTAAGTGTAGGAAAATCCCAACGACCTTTCTCCATTCCTAGCAATACCATGTTTGCTAAACTAATTTCATCTTTTTTAAATATACCCCACGTAGTAACTACAGAAAAATCTGCAGTTGTTTTGGTAGAAAACGCAGTATCCCANGATTGTATAATAAAATCACACTCNGGTGGGTCTTCACTTGCCCANTCTTGCCAATAATCTACNTGAATAATNCCNCCAGTTTCAGATGATGGGCTTTGTAAGTACAATGCATCAAATTTAAACGTAGGTGTGTTGTTTTTTGTACGCACAATGTCCTCTGTTGACCAGCAAAAACCGTTTTCGCGGTCAGGTGCCCCCCAGAAAGACTCACCAACCTTTGGTTCTGGGTAATCTTTAGTTAAATAACCTTGTTCAATCAAAGAATTTCTAGCTTCTGTAAGTTTTTCTGTAGATTCTGCAGTATTTAGTGCAGGAATTCGTACAACATTCCACTTATCTGCTAGTGGTGAAGACTCTTGTTGCTTTAAAAGGTAGCCTGCTAGGTCATTTTCGTGCCATCTTGTCATTACGAGCACAACTTTTCCACCTGGCATCAATCTTGTACGTAAACCAGAAGCATACCACTCGTTTAATTGCTCTCTTCTTGTCTTTGAAAACGCATCTTGCTCTGATATTGGGTCGTCAATGACNGCTAAGTGCGCACCAAAACCTGCAATACCTGATCCAGAACCAGCAGCTAGAAAACTTCCNGCTTGTTTGCCCCCTTCTTCGAGTGCCCAAGAGTTTGCAGCACGGTTATCTTTTCTAATTTTTACTTTTGGAAAGATTGTATTGTACGCTGTGGTATTTATTATATCACGAATAGCTCTACCGAACTTAGTTGCTAGGTCATCTGAGTGAGATACTGCTATCTCTTGCCAGTATGGATTACGACCTAGCGCCCAAGCGGGGAAATATGTTGATGTGATTAGTGACTTAGAAGAACGCGGAGAAACAAAGACCATAAGTCTATCAGTTTTTCCTTGCTCTAACTGCATCAGTTGGTCACAAAGTAAACGATGATGCGGTCCGACATTAAAGCTAGGATTCATTAGCATTACAAATGCCAGTAAATCTTCGCGCGCTTGTTTAACCGCTAGCCTAGTGGCTGCGTCTCTATCTTCGGATGTATGCAATGCCGCCCCACAAAACTATTTGAGAATAAATATCCACATTAGGTTGTCCTGCGTACGGCTCTAGCTTTGGCGTTAAAATCATTTCTTGTCTCCCGATATAACTTTTAGTTTAGGTGTAGCTATTCTTTTCAAACGTTCTACATCTCTTTGGATATCTTCTTCAGAATTACCAGAAGCAAATGCATTGACTAGTGTTGTTTCGTTTATAGTCTTGTCTGTCCATAGTGCTTTGTGTTTTCCCAATAACTCTAAGCTTCTAATGGCTGCATTGTAATCGCCTGTTTGCTCTGTCTGATCTGCAATACGCACTAACCTTCTAAGGATATCATCCGCGTCAAGCTGCAGCCTGCGCATTGAATCCTGTTTAAGTTCTGCGATCCTATCTCTAATACGATCCATCTTCAAAAACTGATAGGACTTCGCGTCAGCTACTTTGTCTGAATAACCCGCACGCTTTGCCGCTGCCTTTGAATTTAAATCTTTAATGTATTCTTGACAGAATAGTTCTTGTCTTCCTGTCAAGGGTTTATTTTTATCCATGTAAAAAAATTATAACATAGAGCCCTTGTATTAACAAGGGTTGTTATGATAGCATTACAGCATCCCTCTCCCCGAGGGTGTCTCCTGTAAGAAGAGGGGGTTATAAATGCCTTCGGGCATACCCCCTCGCATAGAATGAAAGGAGTTAGCGCGCGCTATGAAAGAGTCTCATAGAATACTAACCCATGATAAAATAAAGCGGCACATAAGCCGCTATCTGAAAAAGCTATCCAACAATCTCAGTCCAAAGGAATTCGTGGANATACTCTCTACNTATCTCTCAGAGGAGAGGGGCACGCGAAATCCTAATAGACCTGACCTACGCATCCACGACTACATACACCAAGCCAGACGCGAAAATAAAAAAGTCTAAAATTTTGCTAAAATTTTTTTAGACGCATATGTGTGCGTACGGCAAGGCAAGTTTTTGGGGGTGGGGGGTATATCCTTAAACCCCGTCTAGGTATACGAAAGCCATATACTATAACCTAGTTGCTGGTCGTAATAATTTATTACTCGCTAGGGCTCTCCAAGAAAAGAACAAACTACGAACACCACCCCAAAACCCCTGCGACAAATCGCGCATATACAATTTTTTTTATTCGTGTTAGACTTGAAACATGATTAAAAGAAAACTTTTAAAAAATAAATCATATCCTTTAATTAAGGCGATGGTTGAACAGAACACGAACAAAATTTACAAGTCGCGAAATGTCGCACCTGTATACAAAGTGTGGCGAAATGACGCAATGTGGTTTGCCCGAGTTTATGATACTGTTCCAAAATAGATTTAGCAGATAGCCCTTCGGGGCTATCTACTACATCTATCGGTAGGGTAGTCAAGACGAAATGATGCGTGAAAATCGTAGGGCACCCCATGCCTAAAATTTGGTGCGACAATATGCCACACGCGATATAGTGTCGCATAAATACGACTGTTTTATATATAACAATATGACTAGGTTGTTTACATTTGTTTACATTTCTTAAGTATACTTCTTGATTTCAATTTGAGATACTAACCCTACTTTAAACAACTATTTCAAAGTTATTAACTTTGATAATAAAGGTCGATTTGAGCATTTTGGTCGCACCCTCAAAAAAGTTCTTGACTTTGAAATTGGTTGTGAGATAATGGATTTAGATTGTGAGGGAATGATTATGAAATCAAGTATGGCTACTATTGGTCGTGGGTATTTACCAATTGGAAAATCACCCATTTTCAATGGTCAAAAAGATCGCTATGAAAGTGCTGAAAAATCGTATTTTCAAGGCTATGTCTTTAAATCTGAAAAACAAAGACTTTCAGATGGTGGTCGCGTGTCTTTACTTCGTAAAGCACAAGCACACCCCGACTACGAAAAATTTATGAAATTAGCATCTAGCCGATAATCTCGGCTAATGCGACAGAATGTGCCATTGATTTTTAAAATCATGGTGCTACAATTAACTTATTAAATCGTGAGGTAAATATGGAAAAATATACACTTGAGTTCAATCAAGATCAGATTGAATACTTATACGATATCCTTACTGCTGAGGCTCATTACAGAAAGCCTAGCGAGGATAACTACGACATATCTGACGAAGATTTTTACAATCTAGAGCAGAAAGTATGGCTAAAATCTTTATCATACAAAAAGTATGCAGAGGGGAATTTTTAATATGGCACTAACTAAAAAACAATTTATAGAATTTGCTGACTTGATAGCAAAACACAATCCTACAAAAGCTATGGTAGATGATATCGTATATATTATGGCAAGTAGTAATAACAGATTTGATAAGCATAGATTTGCTGATCGAATAAACTCACAATCTAACAAACGACTAAACGACTTAGATATTACCGATCTACAAAAAGCATGGGTTAATGGTAATATTTGTAATAATGGCTATAGGAGGTAAACATGGCAAAAACTGTATATGTGGCACGATCTAATTATTTAGATGTGCCTAAGGTCTTTGGCAATGTCAAAGCACTATATGACTTCGCTATTGCACACGCAAATAGTGAAACACCAACTTTGGATAGGCAAGGCAAAGCATATCCAAGCACCTATTCACGATTTAATACTCAGCTGAAAAAACAAGGATTTACAGTATTATATACTGATAATTCATTATCAGCTGACAATTCTGTTAAAGTCGATACAACAACTATTAATGGTGGTTGATATGTTGAAGATCGACTTCAACAAAGTTATGACTGCGACAAAGTGGACAATTTACTTTGTCGTGGTCTTGTGTATACTAGTTTTAATAATGAAATGAAAGTGAGGTTATTATGACATTATTAAATTACTTACGAACTACAAACGCACACAATGTAAATGACTCTCTATACAATGTATGGAAGTTTTACAGAAATGGTTTTGATACTCAAGACTATTTGCGAGAGTATGACATATCAGAAAACGATATGTATTGGAGTGTCAAACACAATCTTNATACTATTAGAATAGCAATAGCTACTAATGATAGCCCCAATAACTACGACTTATCGCAACATGGTAGCGAACTATCCCGAACTGTATTTAATAGCAGATTATACAGAGCATTTGCGCAATATGGTTGACATAGTTCAAGACGAGTATATCGAGTGCAATGATTGTGGTGAAATAGAGCTACGCGATCATTCTATATATGTCGCAGGATATGACAACTATGTAGGCTCTTGTTGTAGCAGATAATTACAGATACCATGAAANCCATGACGAATACTACCACGAAGATGACTACCCATATGACGAGGATAGTGATGACGGATATTACAGAGGTGTATATGGCTACGACTATGATGTGNNNGAACAACTCAGCCCNATATATCATGGCAANGAGAAGCGACTAATGGCAACTGAAATCGAAGTCGAAAGACGCAANAATTGTTCTGAAGATATTGCAGAAGATGTCAGTCAAACTCTGAGAGGATTTGCATTGTGCAAACATGACGGATCACTCAACAATGGTTTTGAAATAGTCACAGCACCAGCCACTATTACAGCACTCAAAGAGGGTTGGAATAAATTCTGTGAAGCCAACTATGCAGATCAGCTATCATCATGGCATACAGGAACTTGTGGTATGCATATTCATGTAGATCGTAAATCATTGACACCACTTGAGATTGGCAAACTATTAGTATTTGTCAATGGTCAAAGAAATTCTAAATTTATGGAAGCTATTGCAGGTCGCGATTCTCAGCAATGGTCAGCCAAGAAATACAAAGGTATCAAAGACGCACTACAAAGATCAGATAAGTATGAAGCATTGGCAACGCACAAACCACGCACCATTGAGTTCAGAGTATTCAAAGGTAATATTGGTAAGCAAGGTATCATGCGAAACATTGAATTTGTAGACGCACTATGCAACTTTGTAAGAACTGTTGGTATGGATAAAGATACCGACACAGTAAATAGGTTATCATATACCAAATTCATTGAGTATATGAATACATCTGAGAATAAGGGTTCATATCCTTACCTATTCTCATGGCTAGTTCGCAAGGGCTACAACAAGGGTAGAACTAAAAACATACAGAACGAAAGTGAGGAAAGCTAATGTGTTTAATTATTAAATCCGACAATGCTAGTGAGTTAAAACAAAACTTACTAACATCAGCATACCACAACAATTCAGATGGATTTGGTGGTATGTTTCTTGCTGACGGCAAGATACAAACATTTAAACATCTGCCTAAAACTGAAGCAGATGTTGTATCTCTATGGGATAAATACAAAGATATGAAAATCCCAATGGGATTGCATTTCAGATTCACCACTAATGGTGGCACTAACAAATCAAACTGTCACCCATTTGAAGTGTTGAATATGAAGCAACATAACAGATCGATATGGGTTATGCATAACGGTCCTCAATTACCTACACCTATGATTGATGTAGACAAATCAGATACACACCAATATGTGAAGTGGGTATTACGACCAATGTTAGCACACAATCCCGAACTGTTATACAATTCGGATTGGAGAGATATGATCGAAGAATCTATCGGCTCTGATAAGCTGTTGTTTCTTGACGGAAGCAATGGTAAGTTCACAATCATCAACGAAGATCATGGTGAAACAATGGACAATATGTGGCTATCAAATACATACTCAATACAGCGTGGTATGGGTAGCGATTATGATGTCAAGACTGACACCATATCTACACAACCAAAAGCAATCACCTCATACAATCAAGGGTGGTTTCGTGGATACAATGGTTTAGACTATACATATGATGACAACACATATGACTATGCTAAATGGAATAGCAAAGCAAACGCGAAAAAATCTGTTGATCTATGTGATGACAACACACCATACAATCTATCTGATTTGGTTGGCTTATCTTCAGCTGATATATCAGAGGTCGTATACCACAACCCACAAGGCACATCAAATCTACTAAACGATTTGGTCAATGCTGATGAGGGCGATATGTATGACGCACTTGACGACTTAATCGAAACACGATCAAACAAAGGGGGCACGAAAAATGACTAGCACACCAATAAAACTAAAGCCTACACCATACGGCTCAATACACATTGTAGCATATAGACCCGAATATCATGCCAATAAGAATGGTGAGTATGAGAATTGGGTAGACAGTAGACAAACATTGCAAATGGTTAGACGCAAAAGCACATGGGTATTGTGCACCAACAGAGCAAGACGAATAGCTTCTGCAACTGACACCCATACCCATGACGGACACCACTACCATGATCTAATCATAGAGAATAGAAATACAAATGGTAATGGATACATGAAAGAGGTGGAGTTCATTGTAGTCAAAGTTAAACCTGCGATTGCTGACGGAGTTCATCATTTCGAAGTGGTAGACTCTAGTAGTTCAGCTCTTGAGCTAGTTAGAAAATACAATACTAGGATATCGTATTCAAATACACGCACCAATATATATGATACTACATACATGATTGCTATGCGTGGTATAAAGATAACAAGAACAGAGTGGTTAGCAAATGCATTGGCTGAAGAAAAACATCATGCAACCATGCGTAAGATATTTAAAATGCCTAATGTATGGAGATCATATCCGAACCTATATCCTATAGCGAAAGAAAAGATCCCACACTTTGAGAGTGGTGGAAGTGTATTGANTGAACAATCTNTTCCCGAAACTTCAATACCATTTCCTAGTCCAAATGATTTGCAACTAGCAAGAAGATTAACCTATGTTAATTATCAAATTGGCTATGGTAGTATTAGACCTACATTTGACAGTCCAAATGTCAATTCGTTTAAAGATCATGGCTATCAACAGTTAGCATAGGATTTCCTCACGCAGATATGCGACATATCTCCGACATAAACACGAGGGTTGGCAGAAATGATAGTGCTACACCTACCCATATACTATATAAATATATTATATTATATTTTAAATCGTATATTAGAGGGGTGTAAGGGTCAGATCTGTTAATTTAAAGACCCTCGGATTTATAGCGAGAATATGTCGTGTATACTCGAATATAGTGGTGGCAGATTGGTTATGCAGAGGACTGCAAATCCTTTTAAGTGAGTTCGATTCTCACCCACTATTCCAATGCGACACAATGGCAACTTGACTTTAACAATTAATAAACTATAATATAAAATAGAAAGGAAAAACAAATGGGCAAAGTAAAAGCATGGCTGATGGAACTAGAAGAAAGACGACACGAAGAAAACCTCGAGGACTATGAAGCAAAAATGCTCGAGCAACTAGACGAGGATAGAAAAGCATACGAAGAAGCTGAAGCAAGAATGTGGTGGGAACACGAGGGCAATCTTGTAAGAGAGAGGAGTAATGATGACTAACTTAATATTATTATTAATGATGATAACTATGGCTTGTGTAGGATATGCGTCAGCATATAAGATAATGCACAAAGAGATTGTAGCAAGAGATATACAACTACACATGGCATACACTTACATAGGAGATAAACTAAATGAACGAGGTGGAAAGAAAACAATACGAAGAACTAAAATCTAAATCTATTAACGGAACAATGAGTATTCAACAGGCATTGAAATACTTTGAATTAAAACATAAAGCAAAGGAGACAAAAAACAATGAACCTATTTCATCTAGACAATAGTGCTGTCACTTCAGCACGAATGTTATGCGACAAGCATATTCCAAAAATGTTATTGGAAACTTGTCAGATGTTATCAACTGCTGTAAGAAACCAGATNCCTNAGNTANNNNAAGNNGANNCAGTATATAAGAGTGCATATCCTANACANCCNATGACCATCTGGGTTGGTGATTCNTACAGAAATTTTNTNTGGGCATANGANCATGGTGTCGAAATAAATAAACAATATCANTATCGCTTTGGTAAGATACATAAATCAGAACGCATACTTGACGCAGTAAAATTCTATATAAGTTTTATGCGTGACTCTTATGTAGAACAAAAGAAGATTGACTCTACACCTGTGCCACTATGTATGCCCGATACTTACAAGTGGTGCGATAATCATGTAGATTCGTATCGCGAATATTATTTCCACGACAAACAATACTTTGCTAAGTGGGAAAGGGGAATGAGAAAACCACAATGGTTTAAGAATATGGAGGCAAAACATGGCTGTCAATAGTAGCATTATAAAGATGAGAATGAAAGAACTTCAAGAAGAAGTATCTATATTTAATAACAGAATAAATATGCTGACGCATGAGATAGACGCACTAGATAAAGTGTTGCGTGACTATGCAAAGCAGAAAGTAAAAGAGAAGATAGAACAAAGGGGGGCACATGAAGAAGCAGAAAAAAGAATTGCCAAGAGATAATCTTTCTTTTGCAAAAGGTGTATATGAATTTATGAACGAGCATATATCAAGTAAAGATATGAAAGCCTTTATGATAGAGAGGTTGGCTATCGTATATGATACCTATCCTCAAAAGAAGATAGAAGATCATAAGGCATACTTTAATTGGTTAGGAGTGCACAATGAGGGCTGAAGAAAAAGAGGTATGGGATATTGCCTATTGGAATCCCTCCGACAATGTGACGGATGAAGAACTACAAAGATTCATAGACACAGGGATAGGAACTTCAGAAGAGAATCCAAAGTATTATTCTATCCGACACTTTGTCGAAGCATATAACAAGCAAGACATAAGTGATTTAGGGTGGCTCTATTGTACACCCCGACACAAAGACGGAGTAGAAAATGAGAAGAAAAAATAATAAAATGAAGTGGGTGTGGCACCATATCTACACAAATAATTCGAGAAAATTCGAGAATTTACTTGACAAAGACAAGGATAAATGGTATACAAAACTATGGCAAAAAGTAAAAAACTTCCTAGGTTTGTGACCATAGGTCCTTTTAGGGTGGAACTAATCTGTGCCCCNCACGAAATGATATATGAAATGGGNGAAGCACAAGGTATGTTCGTACAAAAACCACCATACAAAATCTATCTCGATAAAGAAATGATAGAGGAAGGTGGGGCTGATGCATTTAATTTAGTAGTGCATGAGTGTATGCATGTGGCTTTCTATCAATACAATATGAAAGACAAAGACGAAGAACACATAGTTAATTCCTTTGGTAATTTTCTTGCAGAGTTATTCTGTAAGTCAGAGTTAAAGGATTGGCTACGCGAAAATATGAGAGACTAATGAAAACAAACAAGAGACTTATGTTCGTGTATGGCACACTCAAAAAGGGTGAGCGATTGCATGGGCTATTATATAAACAAAAGAGAATAGGAACAGCGACAACTGTCGATAGTAATTTTACTATCAAAGATTTTCTAAATAGTTATCCAATAACATTTAGACACTTCGATAAAAAAGTATGTCGCTACAAAGTAAAGGGGGAGCTTTATGAAATAAAAGATGACTTTGTCTACGACTCCGTGAGAGCTATGGAATTGAACGCAGGATATGAGTTAGTAAATACTATAGTTCAAACAGAAGATGGGCAAGAGTATATAGCAGAGATGTTTATTGTAGAGGATACACCAGCTAAGGCTGGGAGTTCAGCCGTTCTATCAAATAAACGCGTAATAACAACAGACAATGTCAAAGAATGGAGTACTAAAATTGTTTGATAGAGTTTGTGATTTTATAACAACCCTGTTTATTTTTGTTGGGTTGTATGGTATATTAATTTTGTTTGCTGTAAGTATATTAGCAAACTTATTTAGTTAGGAGTAAACATGGGCAGAAAAACATATTCAATGTCAAAGAAATATGTGACAGGTGACGATCAATTACTAGACGAAACTATTGATTTGTATGATGATAGTTTTGATGTGGAAGAGTTTGAAAACGATCCACAGTTTGACCCGAATGACCACGAATATTTACAGGAGATAAGCAATGACGAAGCCGAAGGGCAACCTTTACCGTTGGACAGATATTTCAGTCGCTTTGGAAAAGGTTCTAAAAGAAATAGATAACCCTAGCACAGAGGAAGCACCCAAGTTTTTAATAAAACATGAGCGACCTTTCAGTTTGCGTATGCGTATGTATCAGTATATAAAAGCATATCGTGAGTTGGCAGAACAGAAGGGGGAGGGCGACCCATATAAGTATGACGCACTAAGAATAAAAGAAGTTGACGAGGGTGTAGAAGTAGTTCATATTCTTGATGACTTAAAAGAACTAGATGTAATTAACACAGAAACAGGAGCGAAACTATGACAAGAGAAGATAAATACAGGGCAGACTTTGAAGCCTGTGTAGAAGAACTAAGAGAACCATTGATAACCGTATCTAAAAATTATGATATTGATGTAATGATATCATCACTATATGAAATAGGTATGCGACTTTCTTTATTGAAGTATGGAACAATGGGATCGTTTGGTTTACTTGCAGATGTACTACATACATTTACATCAGCAGGACCACTGATTGATGAGATGCAAAGAGTACAGGAAAAGACAGGCGACACAATGGATTCTATATTTGTTAAATTAAAACAACAAAAAGATTCTAAGACTAAACATTAGGAGGGCACATGAGTGAAGCAGAAACAATAGAGATACCGACAGAATTATTAGAGAAAGATTCTGTTGAACTATCTAATGATGATGTGGCTATCAATAAAATTGTAGAATATTTAAAAGCCACACGAGTAAATGTAAGAGAAGCAGAAGCAAGTGGTAAAAGAATTTCTAAGAAGAGTGCAGTGAAGAAAGCACCTAAGAAATTTGAAAAGAATATACTTGATATGTTAGTATCAGAGACATGAAATCAGTAGTATTTTTAATAGGTTATTTATGTCTTGGTCCTATAGATGATAAGCAATGTGTGAACATGGCATCAC
>FUFK010076877.1_pt1 | contig 25664 bp, 22 predicted proteins | sample 1021851 | NCBI WGS metagenome assembly FUFK01 (sample SAMEA51879418, study PRJEB19060) | metagenome | reverse complement strand
AGTCTCCAATCCCGAAAGAGGTGTTTGTTTCCTGTCCTACTAAAGCTGACTCGCTATCGTCAAGATGGAAATAATCGCCTTTCAAAGACCTCACATGAACCAGGCCTTCAATGGGAAACAAATCTAGATGAACGAAAAAACCGAAGCTTGTTACCGCTGATATTAATCCAGAAAATGTAAAGCCAACTTTGTTCTCCATGAATTCACATTTTGCCCAGTCCAGGAAATGGAAGACTGCTTCGTCAGCTCTTCTTTCGGCGAAGGAAAGATGCTCGCCCAGACTCGTCAAGGTTTCGTATGTATATGAAGTTGACTTTTTATTTATTTTCGTAGTAGTCGGCTTAATGCTTGGATTCTTACATCCTATTAGTGACTTCATTAACCTATGAATTATCAAGTCAGGATAACGACGAATAGGGGAAGTAAAGTGGGTATATTTGTCATAACCGAGTCCGAAATGGCCCTCGTTTTGGGTCTTATAAACTGCTTGTTGCATTGATCTTAAAACCTGCAATTGTATGGCTCTGCGGCCGCTTGACCCTTTGAGTGCGTCAAGGACACGTTGGTAATCACTCAATTTGCCGTCTCCGAGATCTAAACCTATAGCAATCAGGGACTGACTTAGCTTGAATTTTTTCCCTTCTTCGGGTTGTGGATGCACTCGATACAAAAGAGGAAATTCTTTATTCGAAAGAAAATTAGCAGCGCAAACATTTGCGCAAAGCATACTCTCTTCCACCATCAGATGAGAGAAAGTTCGATCCCGCAGACTGATAGAAGAGACTTTACCTTCTTCATTAAAGCGAAATTCTGGCTCTCCAGACTCAAATTCAAGCGCTCCTCGCTTCTTTTTTTGATCGAGCAAGCTTTTGGTTAAATCAGCCAAAGCCCAAATATTTTTATAGGGTTTTTCAGAAAGTGTGGAACTAATTATAGATTGAACAAAGTTATACGTGAGTCTTTCTTTCGATTCAATTATTGCCTCATAAAATTCAAATGATTTGATCTCACCTTCCTTAGAAATCTTCATATCGCAAGCTAAAACCAGTCTTTCTTGATTTGGAACCAATGAGCAAAGGTTGTTACTGATTACCTCCGGAAGCATAGGAATAACTCGAAGAGGGAAATACACGGATGTTCCCCTTGAACAAGCTTCTAAATCAACTTCGGATTCGAGTTTCACGTAATGAGCGACATCCGCAATTGCTACAATAAGATTAAAACCATCGTTTAGCGTCTCACAAAAAATTGCATCATCATAATCTTGAGCATCCTCTCCATCTATCGTGACAAAAGTTTTTTGAGTCAGGTCGACTCGAGAGATTTTCTCTTTTTCATCAATAAATTTGGGCAAACGATTTACAAAATCGTTAATTTCTGAAGAAAACTGATAAGGCAGCCCGTATTTCATTACAGAAGCATCTATCTGAAGATCTGCTGTTTTTTCATAGTCCAAAATCTCAAGCAAATAAACCTCAGGAACTCTCTCTTCAAACTTCTCTGACCGGATTTCAACCCTTATCGCATCACCAGCCCTTAATTTGCCCGGTTTATTCTTTATGATGAATTTTTGAGGATACCTAGAGTCAAACGCAAAAAAATAAAGGTAGGAAACAATTAAGGCAGGGATTGCCGAGTACAGTGTGGCAACAATTGCAACCTTTGGTGCAATTGCTATTGCAGGGAACAGAGCATCCCCATCATTACTGAGCGCATTGCCAATCTGTGCCGATAATGGCAAATAGCCTGCAATAAAGAGGGTGGTGACAAGAACCTGCGGTCCACATCCAGGTAAAAACCCAATTAATACGGAAATTAGAGGAACTATTGCTGCCCACCCAGCAAAAATGCCTTGGATGTTTATATCAAAAAAGTATATCGGCAACTCGAATGCAAGATATGCAAAAATTACCCAAAGGGTAACGAAATTTGTTTCTCTGATTGTTCTGCGGAGAATTGTCTTTTGTTTTGAATGATTACTATCACCTAACAGACCTAACTTTGGTGCAACTTGCATAGCTATTGCCAAAAGCCCGCCCATAACCCCTATCGTCGTAGCTGGTTTACTCAGAANTTGNGTTGANAAAATTNTATCGACATCAACTTGAAANGCCACGAGAAANGCTAAAACTAGACCCGGAGCAAGAAGCAAAAACCACAAGCGNTCCAAAAAAGGGCTCGATGCATCTTTTCCCACAGTCTTAAGACGCGCAGTCTTCAGGTTNTGATCATATANGAAATCAAACGCATGAAGTTTATTAACTATCCAACCAGTAAGTGTGCCTATCACAAAACCAAGACCAATCATCGATAGGCCTGTTAAGGGCAGCTGAGCGATTAAAAGGAACGCCGCATCGCCCATTGTGGCAGTTAGGACGGCTACAACGGCTCCAAAGCTAAGCCTTCCAGACACATATTGGGTCATTACAATCACAGCCCCACCACATCCTGGAAGCGCACCTAGACCGGCAGCAATAGGNACCTGCCAGAATGTCGCCTCTTGCAATAAAGCCGCTGCATCGGCCTTAAAAAGCCTCTCAATCCCATAAAAAAGTAGNAATGTAGCAGCTACAAACGCACTTACCTGTAAATACGCGTCGGAGATTGCTGTNAAGAAAACCTCAGCCAAGTCGCCACTTANAGCCTCAACCGCCCANCCNCCTANTAGAACAGGAATNCAAATNAAGAATATTTGAAAAGGCGCNNAAACACGGTCAAATATAGNGGGTTTGGTTTCTCTGNGGTCCATTGTGCGTGTTGANACTTGTTCTGTTGACATCNNGAAAAGTTAGTATTACCTAACTTATAATGCAAGNCCTAATNNAACATAATCTAAATTTGATTTTTNTCAATCACCCCCTAGNAANNTAGATGATTTTTTTCAACGCAAACGAATTGGGNGATTTAATTAATAATACAAAAATTAATAAATACTCACCGGCATAGAATTAAAACCNCTGAAGCGTGCGAGGCCCATACTGANNGCTGGACCAGNAGACANNATTTTNGGAAAGCGNCTGACCAACTTTCCAATAGCAANTTGACCTTCCATACGNGCTAGTGNTGCCCCCAAGCAGACATGATGCCCNATTGCAAATGCAACATGTCTATTGGGTTTTCGAGCGATATCAATTCTTTCTGGTTCAGGGAATTCTTTTGGATCCCTATTTGCTCCCGCAATTGATAAATGAAGATAAGTGCCTGCGGGTAATTTTTTTCCACCCANCTCTAGATCAGCAGTTGTAACGCGATTTCCTATTTGAAGAGGGCTCCGACTTCGCAAGCTCTCTTCGAGTGCCGTATCTATGAGCTCAGGGTGTACAATCAAGCGATTTAACTGATCGGGCGCTTGAAATAACATATGCATCGAGTTAGCAACAAGGCTAGTAGTGGTTTCATGGCCTGCATTCAAAAGAAATATGCAGTTTTGAATAAGTTCCTGCGTTGTCAATTTTCGACCTTCTACTTCTCCAAGGATAAGAGACATCAGTATTTCTCCGTCACTAGATGCCACTGTTTTTTTTCTGCGATGATCAACTATATCCTTTAGCNTTTCGCCAAAATCACTTACAGAGGTGTTGCCGGCGTCTAACGCCTTTTGAGACACCACAGGGTCTAATGCCCCAAGAATATTGAGTGACTATTGCCGGAGCAAATGACGGTGTTCTTCTGGTATGCCAAGCATAAATGATATTATTTCCGTTGGGAGGGCCATGGCATATTCGGAAACTAGATCAAACGTTCTTAGGTCGCTCAGTCGGTCCAGTAAGCCATCAACAATTTTTTCGATAAGCGGCTCCATGCTGCGAAGTTTTCTCGGTGTGAAACCAGATGATAAAAGCTTTCTTACAACAGTGTGGTACGGAGGATCATTAAAAATAAGGCTGGTTGTGTGATGAGTGTAAAGGGGGCTTTCGCCAAATTTTTCTTTAAATGCTACTTTTTTATCTGAACTCATCGCCGGGTGTCTATACGCCGTCATCACATCGTCGTAACGAGTTAAAAAAAGAGAGCCATCGGCATTTTGATGCAATGGACTATGATTTCTCAAAGCGCGACAAGTTGGAAAAGGATTCGTAATAAATTCTTTATCAATTAAATTGAGGTCGAAATTTCTAACCAATTCAATTTCATTCTTATTTTGTTCAGACATTGATGCCGCCATATTAGAATTTACAATAACAGTTTAAAATCACTAGCTGCATTTTACTATGCCAAATATAATATCCCTAAGTTTGTCAGAAGAGGTAATAATGTCTATGTTGGCAATAGTATAAATCTACTACGGGTGNTNATAAGTTGTTTGATTTTTATTCAGATACCAAAACAAAACCTTCAAAAGCCATGCTTCACTCGATATTAAATCGCGACTTCGGTGATGAACAGAAAGATGAAGATTCCACAACACTAGAGCTATGCTCTCGTGTTGCAAAATTACTTGGAAAAGAGAAAGCTGTGTTTCTTCCATCTGGAACAATGTGCAATGAAATCGCAATCAATATTCACACTAACCCAGGCGACGAAATTATTTGTGAGAGTTCTAGTCACATAATTAATTTTGAGACCGGAGGGCCTTCAGCGATTAGTAGCGTGATGATAAACGCTATAAAGGGTAAAAATGGCATGTTTGANGCCGAGCAGCTATTAGNAGCANTTCGCAAACCATCAAGATATGCCCCAATCAGTTCCCTCGTTTGTGTTGAACAAACCGCAAATATGGCTGGAGGCACNATTTGGGAGTTGGAAAAGCTGAACGCTGTAGCTATCGAGGCCAAAAAATATAATCTGAATACTCACATGGACGGCGCACGTCTCCTGAACGCCTGTATTAAAACTGGCGTTGACGCAGAAACTTATTCAGAAAATTTTGATAGCGTTTGGCTAGATTTTTCAAAAGGTCTTGGAGCCCCCGTAGGCGCTGTGCTTGCCGGCTCTGAAGAATTTATAAACAAATCATGGCGGGTTAAACAACGATTAGGCGGCGCAATGCGTCAATCGGGTGTTCTAGCCGCAATGTGTCTCTATGCTTTGGACAATAATATTTCGAGACTATCAAATGATCATGAAGTAGCCTCTTTCTTAGGATCAGAACTAGAGAAATTAGAAACTGTAGAGCAAATTCTCCCCATAGAGACAAATATCGTGATATTCGACCTATCTGATGAAACGATTTCTGCACCGAATCTAGTTCAAAAGATGGGAGAGCAAGGTTTTCAAATAGGCGCATTTGGTGAAAGGCGAATAAGGATTGTCACGCATCTAGACGTTGATATGGCTGCGGGCATAAAGTTAGTTGAGGCTCTTAAAATTTATTTAAAATGATCCCATTATTTGTTATTTGCAAAAAAGACCATGTTCCGTTTGCAGTTTGAAAATTTGCGCACTTGTTAAACTTTATCCCGATACTACATAGTGGTAATGACTTCAGATCAAACTTCCATTCATTGGTTTCGGCAAGATTTAAGAACTGCTGACAACCCCGCACTACTATCGGCGGCGNGTAACGGGCGCGTTATACCGGTTTTTATCCTAGATGACCTAATTCCAGACGAATTTCAAATAGGCGGCGCTTGCAAGGTCTGGCTTCACCACTCTCTCGATAGTCTTAATAAAAGTTTAAACGGGCACCTCAGATGTTTCCGAGGTGATCCCGAAGCCATACTAGAAAACCTGTGCAAGAAATATCATGTCAAACATATTACATGGAACAGGGTTTATGATCCCTGGAGGATTGAACAGGATACAAAATTAAAGGCAAAGCTCCATTCAATTGGCATTAAGGTTCAAAGCTTTAATGGCAGTCTTCTTTGGGAACCCTGGGAGACATTAAAGGCCGACGGAACTCCATATAGAGTCTTTACACCGTTCTACAAAAATGGGTGCCTAAATGCAAATGTTCCTAGAACGCCACTCAAAGCTTCAGAAATCTACTATCATAATGAAAAAATAGAACCAAATAATCTAAACGATCTTGGCCTGCTAGATAATCAACCTTGGGAAACTGATCTAATTTCGAAATGGCGCGTTGGTGAGAGTGGGGCGTCAGCGAAGCTTAAAACTTTTTTGAGCGAGGGAATTAAAAACTACAAAGATGGGAGAAACTTCCCCGCACAACAGAGTGTTTCAGGACTTTCACCCCACTTACGTTGGGGTGAAATTTCAGTAAACACAGTCTGGCATNCTACAAAAGACCAAATTAAAGAACATCCTCAACTTGGTGAAAACGCCAACCATTTTCTGACAGAGTTAGGTTGGCGTGAATTTTCGTATTCTCTACTATATCACTTCCCCTTTCTGCCCACAGAGAATTTAAACCCGCGCTTTGGAAAGTTTCCATGGGTCAAAGATCAAGTTGGATTAAAAGCCTGGAAAAGTGGGCGCACCGGCGTTCCTATAGTCGATGCTGGAATGCGACAATTGTGGAAGACTGGTTATATGCATAATAGACTNAGGATGATTGTGGGGTCCTTCCTTGTCAAAAACCTTCGCATACACTGGCATGACGGCCAGGCTTGGTTTTGGGATACACTTTTCGACGCAGACTTAGCCAACAATAGCTCGGGTTGGCAGTGGATAGCCGGATGTGGCGCCGATGCAGCTCCATATTTCCGTATTTTCAATCCAGTNACACAAGGCCTGAAATTTGACCCGGACGGATCATTCATCAGACAATTTGTGCCAGAGCTGGAACACGTCCCCACAAAATATATCTTTGCCCCCTGGAACGCACCTCAAGATATTCTCGCAANGTCCGGTGTGGTTTTAGGGGAGACCTATCCCAACCCAATTGTAGATTTAAAAATATCACGTGAAAAAGCTCTCGAAGCCTTTGCTACCTTGAAAGCCTGAGATGAAAGACACCCGCTGCACAATTAGGCTAATACTTGGCGATCAGCTTAATAAAAGTATAGCTACACTCAAGGATGCTGATCCAGCCTCCGACATTGTCTTAATGACAGAGGTTATCGAAGAAGTCACTTACGTAAAGCACCACAAACTTAAAATTGCCTTTTTATTTTCTGCGATGCGGCATTTCGCGAAATCACTCATAGAAGATGGATTTGATGTTGNNTATACNAAGCTCGATGATCCTCTAAANAAAGGAAGTTTTATTGACCCAGCCCTGAAATACAGAGGGCANTNGNTTTTTATGATGCTGAAAAAATNGTCGTAACCTCCCCCGGAGAGTATCGTNTGCTCGAAAATTTTGAAANTTGGGAAAAGCTGTTCGGCGTTCCTGTTNTCATATTAGAAGATGATCGTTTTTTGTGTTCAACGCCAAATTTTCTTAATTGGGCAAATANTAGAAATAATTTACGCATGGATGCCTTCTATCAATACATGCGAAAAGAACACAACATTTTAATGGAGGCTGGTAAACCAATCGGCGGTAAATGGAGTTTCGATGCAGAGAATAGAGAAAAACCAGACCCCAGCTTGAGTACGCCTNNCCCNAAATCGTTCGTTCCTGATGAAATCACAAATGACGTGATCGAGTTAGTTAGAAGACATTGTCATGACCACTTCGGCTGTTTGAACAATTTTAATCTTGCGGTTGAGCGCAGCCAGGCCCTTGAGGTTCTGAAGGCATTTATTGATGAACGCCTCCCTTCGTTTGGTCGATTNCAAGATGCTATGATCGAAAATGAGCCGTTTATGTATCATAGCCTTATAAGTCTCTATTTGAACTGCGGACTTTTAACCCCGCTGGAGATCATAAGGGCGGCAGAAGACGCCTTGCACNAATGCGCAGCACCTCTCAACTCAGTTGAAGGTTTTATCAGACAAATACTTGGATGGAGAGAATTTATAAGAGGGGTTTACTGGTTAAATATGCCCCAATACAAGGAACTTAATTATTTTGGCGCTGACAGGGCATTGCCTAGTTTTTATTGGACTAGCGAAACCAAAATGAAATGCATGGCCCAGGCGGTGGAGCAAACAAGAAAATATGGCTACGCTCACCATATCCAGAGGTTAATGGTACTAGGCAANTTCGCGCTTCTTACAGGTATTNCCCCGCAGGCAGTNAACGANTGGTTCTTGACCGTTTACACAGATGCCTACGAGTGGGTTGAGTTACCCAATGTCTCTGGCATGGCCCTTTTTGCGGATGGCGGCGCATTTGCTACCAAGCCATATGCCGCTAGTGGAGCATATATAAACAGGATGTCGAATTATTGTAAGACATTGTCACTACAAAGTTGCAGAAAAAACTGGGAGTGACTGCTTGCCCATTTAATTATCTCTACTGGCATTTTATAAAAAGAAACAGGCCGCTCCTTGAAGAGAATATAAGAATGAAAATGCCCTACAGGACGCTAGACAAAATGTCGGCAGAAAAACTTGATGCCATTGATTTGGATTCGAAGTTATTTTTGAGCAAACTTACTTGACTTGAAGTAATCCAGATAACACTGGACTCTTCTTGGATCACTCATTTCNANTTTATACATGCGTCGGATACGACTGCGGCTACCCAAGTTTAAAATCAGGCCAGGTATCAGACAGTCTATAACCCTCCGGCCATGGGTCGTCAGGGTCTAAGTAGTATTGATGTGTTCCGGTCACCCAAGCTCGACCGCTCACTTCAGGGANAATNCCNTTAATATTGCCAACATTTGTATGACCAATAATTCGACCGGAAAACTTCGAATCAATAATTGAAGCAACCTCAAGAATGTCTTCTTGATGCATTTCTCCTCGTGCACACAGCAATGCCATCCTGGCACATAAGGCAGTCCCTGTAGGTGATCTATCTATTTTTCCTGGTTGGATAGCTACTGCAGCGCGGGAACTTAGCCGCTTACCATCTCTATCTAATGGGCCTGCAAAAAGGCAAAAAGAAAATTTAGTCCAATCATTATTTTGCGGATGCTGAAATGTTAACTGTTCGTTCGCGGCGTTAGTAATTCGTATACCGATTTGAGCTAAATGCTTTGCCTCTCGAGAAACTAGTTTAAAATTTAGATCTTCGGCATTTACAATGACGAACGTATCCCCTCCGTAGGCAGTGTCAACACGCAAACTGCCAATTCCTGGGACCGTTAACGTTTGATCTAAGGCTCCAACGAAAGCGGGAACATTTTGTATAAATACGCGCCGTGCTTTTCCATTATCGCACTCAGCTTTAACCTTTACCAAACCGGCAGGCGCCTCTAAAATTATTTCTGTTTCTGGTTCTTGCATAGGAATTATACCAGTATCCANTAGAACCGTAGCAACACAAATAGCATTTGATCCTGACATCGGTGGAGTTGTCTCTGGCTCCATAATTATCCAACCCATCTGCGCTTTAGGGTTAATGGCTGGAACTAGAAGGTTTACGTGTCTAAAGACCCCACCTCTTGGTTCATTAAGTATAAAGTTACGTAAAGTGTTATCTTTTTCGATCCATGTCCGTTGCTCCCAAAGAGTTTCGCCCGGTGGTGGTGCAACTCCGCCAACTATTACGTCACCAACTTCGCCTTCTGCATGGCACGAGACAACATGGATTACTTTCGAACTTCTCATTATCTGCTGCGTCCTCCGGAAAATATCCGACATTAAGCGATCTTATTTGTTCAAAAATTTCATTTACCTATAATATTAGTTTTGTTCTACCCCATAAACTGACAGTAGCGATTTCATCCGCGATACAGCAATATCTGGTTGAGCCAACAAATTTGACTTGTCAGCCAATCTAAAAATTTCAGCATAATGGTTAAGTTCTCTTGATGACTGCATCCCTCCAAGCATTGAAAAATGCGACTGCATTCCATTAAGCCAAGCTAAAAACGTTATTCCGGCTTTATAATACTGCGTAGGTTTTTTAAAAATTTCACGAGAAAGTGGAACAGTTGGCTCAAGAATATTTCGGTATTTTTCGATTTTTCCTCGAGCAAGTGCCTCTAGTGCAAGAGATACGGCTGGTGCTATAGCTGTAAAAATTCCAAGCAGCGCATCCGAATGCTTTTTTCCGTCACCTTCGATGAGATCCGTGTAATTAAAATCATCTCCAGTGTACAACTTAATATTATCGCTTAGCCGCGCTCTAAATTTCTCCTCATGTTTTTTGTCTAGAAGAGAAATTTTAATACCGTCCACCTTGGAGCTATTCGCTTTTATCAATGCAAGTACTATATCAGCAGCCTCACTGATTGACTCTGTTCCCCAATAACCTCTTAAGGCTGGATCAAACATAGCGCCAAGCCAATGCAGTATCACCGGCTTTTCAGCTTGTTCTATCAATCTGTTATATACCCTTAAAAAGGATTCCGGCCCCCTACTAACAACCATCATAGCCCTACTGGCAAGGATTACACACTGACCACCAATTTTCTCAATTGTTTCCATCTGCTCACTATAAGCATTTATTATTTGGTCTTCGTTCTTAAAATCTTCTATTCCAAACTGATCCGTTCCCGCGCCACAAACTACTCTTGGCTTGAGTGGATGGTGCCTTGCTTCATTAACGGTTCGTTCAATAAGTTCTTTTGCAGTTTCCCAATCTAATCCCATGCCACGTTGCGCTGTATCCATTGCCTCCGCAACGTTTAGTCCCTGATCCCAAAGATAGCGTCTATATTTTAAAGTTTCATCCCAATCAAGTGATCCACCCAATTGCCATGGGTTAACTTCAAATAGTGGCGACGCAACCACATGTGCGGCTGCGAACGCTATCCGGTTAAATGAAATACTTGGTGTTTGGGGCGTCAGAGGTGTGCCCACTAATTTATAATTTTCTACTGTTCCATTCTTTAATGGAAGGCGCAACATATCAATATTAGTCCCTCTTGAGCAGTTAAGTAACTTAACACCAAATGATATGCTGAAGAAAAAAACTCAAATAGTAAAGATTATATCTAGATTACGTTATGGGCTCATCCTTGCCGTTAAGCTATTTCCCAAACGATCGATACTCCAATGTAAAATTAATGTCATGACGACTAAGACAATTAACGCGGCAAACATCAAATCTATTTTAGCTCTTCCATTAGCAAGCAGCATCAAATAACCAAGTCCTTCCGATGCACCCACCCACTCCCCTATTATTGCACCAATTGGGGCATAGACCGCAGCTAGTCGTAATCCAGAAGCCAAACCCGGGACTGCAGCTGGTATTCTTAAGTTCAACATAATACGCCACGGCGTTCCATTCATCACACGAGATAGGTCCAACATCCCCTTAGGTGTGTTCATAAGCCCATCAAAAAATGCAGAGGTAACCGGAAAATAAATTATTAGTAAAGCCATCAGAATTTTTGGCCACAATCCATATCCTAGCCACAAAGTGAGTAATGGTGCTAACGCAAAGACAGGAAGTGCTTGGCTTAAAACCATCATAGGACGCACAATAGTTCTGGCGACTGGTGAAATAGCTAAGCAAATAGCAGTGAAAGAACCCAGGACTGTTCCCGCCAAAAGTCCAAGTATTATTTCACTCCCAGTTACAACCGCGTGTTTAAGGATGAGCGAAAAATTCGAGACAAATGTCTGCATAACTAGAAAAGGACTGGGTAGGATAAATTTTGGTAAATCGGCAAATATTACTAGAAAATGCCAAAATAAAAATAAAGCAACCGTCACAAGAATGAGTCGCGTTAAAAGTTTCATGCTTCCGCTCGCAAAAGTCGAAGGAGCTGTCCTTGACAAGCTAAAACTGTGTGTTCGTCATACGCCCTAATAATGCCACCTTCTGGCGGACACACATCTTTAATGCCATTCATAGAGAGCACTAGAATGCTTTCGCCCAGGCGTGCTGCCTCGGCCGGATCATGGGTCACTAATAAAATTGTTTTTCCCTGAAGATGCTGTGCTGCAAGCTCTTGCATTTCCGCGCGAACACGGGCGTCTAGTGCCGAAAATGGTTCGTCTAATAACACGATTGGACGCTCTTCCATTAACGTTCTCGCAAGCGCAACCCTCTGACGTTGGCCACCAGAAAGAGCATACGGTTTTTTCTTTCTATGGTCGGTTAATCCAACTTTTTCAATAAGCGCATTTGCCTTGTCATAGTTGGGTTTTTCGCCGCGCAGGCGATTTCCTAGCACAACGTTTTCAGTAGCGTTCAACCATGGCAGCAGATTGTCCGTTTGAGACATCAAAGAAATCTGACCGGTGAGTCTTCCACCCTCTTTCAATTCGATTCTGCCATCTAGTACTATTTCACTTTCGAGGCCAGCTATAAGCCTGAGTATGGTTGTCTTACCAACTCCAGATGGTCCAAGCATACATGTCCAGGAACCTGCCTGCATGGTAAATGAGATTCTTGGAAATATTTGTATTTCATCTACCCATGCACTTCCTTCGAACAAAAGGCTTTGCATTAATTATCTAATCCCATTTGCCAAAAACCTGCTTCAAGCCTCGTCGCCATTAAAAAACGGTTAGTTAATCTATGCCACCTTGGGTTTTGAGCAGGGTTCTCACCCAAGCGAATGAAAACAGCCTGATCTATTAATTTACCCACATCGACACAAACACCCTGATACTCTTCAGAACTATAGGTCGAAATCCAATCGGAATAAGCAGAACTATGCTCTTTTTTTGAAATCGTATAACCAATTTCGCCATACCCCAGAACACAGGGGGCAAGCGCGGCAATTAGATCTAGGAAATCACCGCTATGCCCAGCATCTAAAACGTATCTGGTATAAGCTAGATTGGGCATTGCTTCAGTAGCGTTAAATAAGTCAGCCTCTTCAATTCCTTCTTCTGCGCAAAGTTTCACATGCAAGCTAATCTCTTCGTTGACAAGCGCATTAACTGTCGTTGCGCATAGTCGCATTTCCTCCAAAGTTTCTGCCTTTGTTATAGCTAATGCCCAAGCTCTAGAAAAATGAATCAAAAAGACATAGTCTTGTATCAAATAATTAACGAAGTTTTCTTTTGGCAATGTTCCGTCTGCTAACTTTTCAACAAAAGCATGGTTCGTGTACTCATTCCATGCGGAGCCAGCTGCCTTCCTCCACAATTGAAATGTCTTTCCGTAATTCTGCATTAATTTTTCCCAATATCTATTGCTAGGTCCTTAATTGGGCTCTGTTTCTTGATCAAACCAGCTTCTTTAAGAAAGTTTTCGAAGCGAGAGTAGCGCCCATGGTCTAAGGCTGCGGGTCTTAATGCAAATCGCGGCAAGGTATCTACCCAAGCTCGTTTGTTTAGTTCATCGTCCAGCTCTTTTGACGTGTTTTTGAAAATGTTCCAACTCTCCCGAGGGTGATTTATCATATATTGCGTTGCTAGTTCTGTTGCGTCCAAGAATTTCTTGATCATACCACGGTCTAGTTTGTTCTTATTGGCAACATAAATTAATTCGTCGTATGCTGGTAAGCCTTCCTCCTCAAGGTAAAAGCAGCGACCCTTAACACCCTCAATATCCATCTGGTTAAGTTCAAAGTTTCGAAAAGCACCTATGACTGCATCGACCTGCTTCGACATCAAAGACGGCGACAGGGACCAGTTAACATTAACAAGATCAATATCCGACAGTTTGACGCCGTTCCGCTCAAGGATAGTTTTTAGTAATACTTCCTCAACGCCAGCTACAGAAAACCCAACTTTTTTTCCTTTTAAATCGGAGATATTTTTGATGGGGCCATTTGCCAATACCAATAAGCAGTTTAGCGGCGTTGCTACTAAGGTACCGACACGGGTAAGTGGCATACCTTCGGCAACTTGCAAATGAAGCTGCGGTTGATAAGAAATTGCCAAATCGGCTTTACCGGCTGCAACTAATTTTGGAGGATCTGCCGGGTCTGCTGGTGCAATTATATCTACCTCCAATCCTCTGTCTGAAAAAAATCCCTTCTCCTTAGCGATAATTATTGGTCCATGATCTGGGTTTACGAACCAATCCAAAAGTAATGTTACTTTTTGATTGGCTAGAGCTGACGATGAAATAGATATGAAAACACCTATGAAAGTCAGCCTTTTTAACGAAACGCGTAGCCAGGTTGCCATTAGCATGATCAAACTTAAAGCTGTTTTAAACGTTTTCATTTTTCATCTCCATTTTCTTTCGGCAGGAGACGGTCGAGCTTTTTAAGCTTTTTTAAGGTCCGTTTCCTACGCTGGTTCTAACCAGGTCAGGTTCTATGGGTTGATCTTTGCGATCTCTCAGCAACAGTGGAGCTGCACCCCAACAGATTGAATCAATATTAAAGGCAAACTATGCCGATGGCAATAATGGAAGAATAATGAGTTTTCAAAACCAAATTGGACGTAGCAACCAACTTACCTTAACATGCAAAGACATCTGGATAATTTTTTATAACAGCACTATAAGCCTCTGGATCAAATCGATTCACAGACTATGGAAATGCTGAAAAGGTTTATGAAAACAAATGTCTTCGTCTCTACCGCTCAACTTAATTAACGGATATGCAGCTTGGAAGAAAAGAGGGTATCCAGAACGAAGAGCTCTTTTGCAACGTCTTGTAAAAGAGGGACAACACCCCACCACCATGATTATTTCTTGCTGTGACAGCAGGGTGGATCCAACCACAATTTTTAATTCGGAATTTGGCGAGTTTTTTATTCACCGAAATATTGCAAACTTAGTACCTCCCTGTAGCTTAGAAGGAGATCAAAACGGTACTTCCGCCGCCATCGAGTATGCCGTCACTGCTTTAAAGGTTGCACATATCGTAATACTCGGACATTCCAATTGTGGTGGTGTACAAGGCTGCTTTAACATGTGTACTGGTAAAGCTCCTGAACTTGAAAAGTCGACTAGTTTTGTAGGACGTTGGATAGATACACTTCGACCAGGCTTTGAACGGCTTGGCAGTTCTGGAAGTGATGAAGAAAAAATTTTACTGTTAGAAAAAGAAGGCATCGCAATCTCTTTAGAAAACCTGCGTACCTTCCCTTTTGTAGCCCAAGCGATGGAGAATGGAAATCTCTCTATTCATGGCTTATGGCATGATATCGCAAATGGCGTTCTTTTCGCGTTAGAAGGTGGTAGCTTTAAACCTGTTGTCATTGAATAACCTTCTGAAAAAAAGATTTTATTTTTTAGTAACGAGGTTGAAAAATGCTTGAACTTACGCAGGAAGAAAAGGCGATACTCAACTCTGAACTTGCTACAACTGGTGACAAAACAGCGCTAAGTATTGTCGTCAAAGCCGCGGAAATGCTCGGCGCGAAAAGGCTAGTAAAAATTACTTCAAGCCATATTGATGGCTGCCTTTATCACGGTGACTCCGGCGTTTTATTCTGCGAAAATCTAGCAAAAAATGGAGCCAAAGCTAAAGTCCCAACAACTACCAATGTCGGCGCCTTAAATTTTATAAAGACTAATCAAGCTAAACTTTCCTCAGAAAAATTACAAATGGCTCAAAGATTAATGGATGCTCATATAAATATGGGCTGCACCCCAAGTTGGACCTGTGCACCTTACCAAATAGGCGCGCGTCCCAAAAAAGGCGAACAAGTCGCTTGGGGAGAATCTAATGCCGTTGCCTTTGCAAACACCGTCTTAGGTGCGCGCACTAACCGATATGGAGATTTTCTAGATATAGCGTGTGCAGTGAGTGGCAGGGCTCCTTATTATGGATTGCACTGTGACAAAAATCGCAACGCAGAAATCTTACTAGATGTAACTGATCTCCCTGAAAACGTGAAAGGAGAGGATACATTTTTTCCGGTCTTAGGTTCTGTCATTGGAAGGCTTGCCGGTGACCGTGTTTGCGCAGTATCAGGTATTAATAAGATTGCATCTGAAGATCAATTAAAGGCGCTTTGCGCGGCAGCTGCATCTACCGGTGCCGTTGGACTAGTTCACATCATTGGAATTACACCCGAAGCTACCAATTTGCCACACGTTTTTGGTAACGAGCGACCAAAGGAAATTCTGTCTATCGATATGGATATGATGAAGGGTGCATTTCATAAACTCTCTCAAACCAAGCAAGCAGGGAAAATAGACTGCGTTGCCTTAGGAAGCCCCCATTTTTCAATTTCGGAATGTAAGAAATTATTAGAAGTGTCGGAGGAAAAGGATTTTAAGGTGCCAGTTTATGTCTGCACAAATCGTCATACTGCTCAAGAACTAAAAGCCCAAAATATTTATTCCAAACTAGAAAGGCTTGGTGTGGTCTTCATAATCGATACTTGTGTGGTTGTTACCCCTATACTGCCAGGTAGTGGTGGGATAATGATGACTAACTCAGCCAAGTTCGCGCATTANAGTGCGGGTAATACAGGGTATCGGCCTATATTTGGGTCACTAGCTGATTGCATAAAAAGTGCGCAAAATGGTTACGCTACATTAAATTATGGGCCATGGAAATGAGCTGGTGTGGGCAAGTGTTGTATTCTGGCACCGCAAAAGGAACGGTTTTACGCTTAGAAGCCCCAATAAGTTTTTGGGGTGGTATTAGTCCTGACAACGCGGAGGTTGTATTAGAGAACCATCCACAGCGCGGGGTGAAGATCACTGACAAAATTCTAATTGTACCTGATCCCATTGGTTCGAGTTCTTCTGCTGCAATACTCCTTGAATTACTCTACGCAAAAATTGCTCCAAAGGGCCTCATACTTGGAACCAATAAAGATGCTATCTTGCCAATAAGTGTACTAGTCGCTGAACAAATGGGGTGGAATACCATTCCGATCATTGCAATGGAAAACCCTACTTTTAAGAGCGGAGAAGAATTAGAAATCAAGACTGACGGAACTATTCATTCTATTTGAATTAATAATCAAATTGTGCATTTGATCAGTGCCGATACTTCAAGGGACTAACATTATCTCTTAGCTAGCTGTCAAATTTAATTACATTTTTAGCTGGGGACATATTTATTTCATCCAGTATTGTCTGCGACCTCGAGGATAAGACAGTCATGATAACCTCTGCCACATCCTCCGCCTCTATGGCGTGTGTCTTTTCATCACCAGGACGGAACCCAAGCCCATTAAAGAAAGGTGTACGCACTAAACCAGGGTTTATAAGAGAGACACGGATATTACTTGCCCTTACCTCGTCACTCAATGCTTGTGAAAACCCTCTTAGGCCAAATTTAGCTGTGGAATACAGGGTCGCCTTGCGTTTGCCCGTAAGTCCCGCTTCCGAGCCCAAAAAAATGATATTACCCCCCGAACGTGCTTTTAAATGTCTAACAAAAATTTGACTGAGTAAAATATGTGAGATTAGGTTCAAATCTAGAAAATCTTTTATCTGCGAAGTTGAAAAGTTTTCAATCGGGTTGAAACGTCCTTCCCCGGCATTGCTAATAAGAATGTTGGCTTCTGGATGAGCTTTTAACAGTGCCTTGGCAACATTAGTTGTTTCGTTTTGATTTTTCAGATCCACTTCAAACGGAAAGTAATTGGTGTCATTCGGGGTAAACTTGGAATGATCGCGTGCTATGCCTAAAACTTTATAATCAGCTTTTAAAAGAAGTTCGCAAACGGCTCTACCTATACCGCTGGAACTACCCGTAACCACTGCGCATTTATCCGTCAAATTTATACCCTTTTATATTTAAGTCTGCGAAAGGCATTGAAAAATTTTTTCTGATGAGACAACACCTGAAAGTTGCCCAAGAAGAAAATCTGACATCTCATTCTCAATTCCATTTCCATACGAAACAATACCATCTGCTTCTTTCATAGAAAATGAGAATAAGTCTTCATCTGGATATAGTTTAAAGATTTCACTATACATTTTTTTTGGAAAACGCAGTGGTCCATAGCTGATTGAATGAATTGATTCATTTGGTAAGGCCTCCAGAAGCGATCCTACTAATCGTTCATATTTCTCTTTCCAATCATAAGAATAAATCAACGGATCAAACCGCAGACCAATTGGCCACCCCCGTTCAGCAAGACGCGTCAATGCAGCAATTCTACGCGAAATACTTGGGGCTTTGTTGTCTAATTTCTTTGCGAGTTCTTCAGGCATAAGACTAAAGGCAACAATACAGTTTTGCTGCGGCTCCATAGAGAGTAGTGGCTCAAGCTGGACGCTTTTAGTACGTAATTCCAGATCAGCCCTTTCAAGCCCAGAAAATACAGGCAGTGTATTTTTTAGAAAGCCAGAAATCTTTTCAAATGCTAAAGAATCGCAGTCATATCCAGAAAAGAACGTTATTCGGCCCTTAGCATTATCGCTAATAGTTGTTTCTATCTGCGAATAAAAATCCTCATAATTCACGAATAATACATAATTTGCCGATGAATACATCCCTTGAAGAAAACAGTAACGACAGTCATAAAGACAGTTATACATATGGGAAAAATAAAAATTCTTTTTTGTACCAATTCCAAAGCCTGCTGGAGCTGGCAGCACAAAATTTTTGTGTTTGCTTGCAAGAATGAGTGCTGGTTGCTTTTTCTGGAGCCTAAAGTTTTGCGTGCGCTTATTAAAAACTTCTTGGTATCTGGAGATGATTATTCTTCGACTTTTTGGAAACTTCGAAACCACCGTCTTTGTACGTTCGTGATCCAAAACGTCCTGTTCGATAAATATGGTGTCGATCATGAACTTGGCCTATCGAAGACTGCTGAGATGAGCATTTCGTCCAAAGTATGGATGACATCGCCAGCTGATTTTGCATGTGCGCAGGCCTTACTGAAAGGAGTATTTGGAAACGCCGTTTTCCATCTTCTATACTTCTGGACTAGTTGGACTTTTCGGCTTGCCGAAAAATGAAATTTACTCAAGACAACCTTAACGTCATTCGAAATATCAAGTCGTCTTTTTTCCTCTTTGACCAATTCTTTGACTTCATCAACCAGCGAGAAAATAGTTCGCATATTTTGGGCTAAAAGCTTTTCAACATACGAAGGCTTAATCCGACGGAGTTGTTTAGCATTTGTATCAGAAACAACTTTAAATAAAAATGTTAACTCGTTACATGAGAACCGGGATGCCAACTCGGCAAAGGCCAATCCCTCCATGTCATATAGGGTATCAGTTTTATAGTCATTACATGGTTGTTCTCTTGTTATCAAAGTTGTTAGAGGCATTAGCTTCGAAAATCTAAATCCTGGGTATGCAACTCGAGTTTGCCTCTCATTGGTGACTTTAGCTACTTGAAAAAGCTTCCCTAATGGTTCCTGAGCATATCCTGCTATTCCAATATTTATCCATGCCACCCACGCAGGAACATTGTACCGGCCACAAATATATGAAGTGGCCGCGGCTGCATTCATTTGACCAATACCACTAATTATCAGCAGCTGTCCCGCAACCTCATTTTTGTAAATTGGAAAGACCGCTTCATCATCTGTTTTGGTGAGTTTGAAGGCAGATATTATTGGCCTCGCTTCAGATGGCAATGCGATAACCCAACAGATCGAAAACTCGAATCCTCCACCTAGTATCTTTTCCTTGTTAATTAGCAAACTGCTTTTCCCCTTCCCATCGGATTTTTCTATCCCGATATTCTTTAGCAGCATTGAATTTTTCTCGCTTTCTTGCTCCTGTCTCAAGAATATTTAATTTTTGTATCAACGTTTTAATCACAAGCTCACGTTGCGAATGCGTGATCGAGCCAGAGTGAATCAACTTTTCAAGAGTCCTCACCCGAAATCTATCCATACCCCAGTAAGCCCGTGACAATTGATCACTATGACCTCCATATTTTATAGTCAAAAACTCGGGTACAAATAATACTGTCTCATGGGCTGCCAATCTCAGCCACATATCATAATCTTCACAGGCTGGCATCGTTTCATCAAAAAAACCATGTTCTTCAAAAAGTGAACGATGTAGCATCGCGGAACTTGGCGAGATACAGCATAAGGTTAGACATTTTTTAAAAATATCTCCGCCTGACTTTTCATGCTTCTTATGTTGATTTACCCGCACACCATTTCTAATCCAAATTTCGTCGGTGTGAATAATCCTATGCTTAAAAAGGTTTTGTTTCAGCACAGCTAATTGCCGTTCTAATTTCTTTTTACTCCAAGCATCGTCGGAATCAAGAAAAGCAATAAAATCACCGTTAGCTTTTCTTATACCAAGGTTCCTAGCAGAGCTTACGCCACTATTTTTTTGAACAAAGTACTTTTTCTGCGGCACTTTAGCATTTTTACTAAAAAAGCTGTGTGCTTTAAGCACGTCTTTTGTGCCGTCAAACGATCCATCATCAACTACGATTATCTCAAAGGCTGGAAGTGTTTGACCGAGCACNGAGTTTATGGCTCTCATTATCGTTTGAGCTCTGTTGTATGTCGGTATTACAACCGATATTCTATGTTCAAATTCTGAAGTCATTGGTGTCCAAAACAATAATTTCTCGCGCTTTGACAAAACTATAAAATTTTATCGAGGCTCATGAAAACGATATAGAAAAATCGAAACTTCTTTCTCACATTTAAAATANCTCAAAAATCACTGACACGAATATACACTTAGCTAGAACCTTGGTTAGTGGCCTTCACCGTAAGCATGAATATTATAATGATTGTTTTGTAGATATTTTTTTAGCGTTTTTGAAGACTATTAAATCTTATCAAAATCGTTAAAACTAGAACCTTATTTTTTTGCTCTCATTCTTTGTCCTTTTGGATCGAATGCTGCCTCACTTATAACTTGACCACTAAAATGTGTGCCAGCAATATTTATATCAACGTTGGTTCCATCGATCCGACACTCTGGCACTAGAATATCTGCAATTGCTAGTGGCGCATTAATCCGGAAACCAAATGTTGCTGATGTGGTTTTGCCTACAATTTTGCCATCATAAAGGACAGGCTCATTACCCAACGGCACACCCTCATTGTCATCTAAAACAATTGAAACGACCCTGTTTTCAGCACCTGCTTCCACCTTCCTCTGCAAAGCGCCTTTACCAATAAATTCTTTGTTCATGTCAACGGCAAAGTCGAGACCGACTTCGACAGGTGAAATATCCGCGTCTAATTCATGCCCATAAGCCAGGTATCTTTTTTCAATACGCATTGACGTTTGCGCTAATAAACCAGCTGGACGTACACCAACTTCATAAATTGCATTGTAAATATCTCGAGAATGTTCTGCCCGACACGTAATTTCCCACCCGGCCTCCCCGACATAAGAAAGTCGGGCAGCTCGTACAGTATGACCTACTAACTCTACTTCTTCTGAAGAAAAGTACCCAATATCGTTTAATGCACGTGAACCAATGCTTAACGCCACCGCCTCTGCTTGAGGCCCCATCAAGCCAATGACAGCGTAAGTATCAGTGACATCTTCAAGGCGTATATCCTCCCCAATCTTTATATGCCTGGCAAGCCAAGCCAAATCTCTTTTTATCGCCATCGTTCCAGTATATAAGCGGTAACAATTATCTGAAATTCTAATTGCTGTTAAATCACTTTCAAATCCAGCTCGTTCATTTAGAAGAGCAGTATAAATCGCCTTACCAATAGGACGGTTCATTTGATTTGCACATAGCCTATTTAGGAACGAACTTGCGTTTGTGCCAATAACATCGATTTTTCCGAATGTGGATTGATCAAATATCGCCGCCTCTTCATGGGCGGCCTGAACTTCGCGCCTTATGTTCTCATGCCAGCTTGGTCTGCAAAAAGTTAACTCTGGNTTTTTTATTTTACNAAAATAAAGTGGGCGTTCCCAAGAACCAAACTGACCAAAGTGGGGTTTTTCTTTTTCCCACATTCCATCCAAGGGACTTTTTTTTAAGCCACGAGATGTCAACCATTGGCGNCCAGGATATGTAATTTCGTAGTGTTTTCCGAGCACCTCTGGAACTCGTGCGGTAAGAGCATTAACAGAATTAAATTCTGGCGCAAAACGTTTTGGATCAACTTCATTTAGATCACTAGGGGTATGTCCATGCTGAATGCAGTGTGCCAGAGCCATACCAGCTCCTCCTCCGGTCGCAACTCCAACAGAGTTCATTCCACACCCCAAAAACAAGCCTCGCGTTTCACTGGTCTCACCCAACAGAAATGAACCGTCAGGTGTAAAGCTTTCCGGTCCGTTTAGTAGTAACTTTACTTCTGCTGTCTCTAATGCAGGAAGGCGATGCAATGCGTTAAGCATCATTGGCTCAAAATGATCCCAATCTTCAGGGAGGAGTTGAAAAGCAAAATTTTCACCTAAGACATCTGGTGAAATCGGTTTACCCATAGGTTCGAAACAACCAACGAGAAGACCGCCGCTATCATCACGAATATAAAGATGACCGTCGTGATCTGAAAGAGTTGGAAGATTGCCTGAAATTCCCTCTATCGGTTTAGTTAAAAGATAAAAATGTTCACAGGGCCATACCGGAACTTCAGAACCACCCATTTGAGCTACTTTTCTGCTCCAGAGCCCCGAACAGATAGCGATGGCATCACACCGAATTTGACCTTTGTCCGTCTCAACGCCAAAAACTTTGTTATTTTTTGTCAAAATTCCAGTTACAGGCGTTCTTTCAAAAATTTTAGTGCCCCTAGACTTAGCTCCCTTAGCAAGAGCTGCGCAAAGGTCTGATGGACTTACCCTTCCATCATCTGGAGACCATACTGCCCCTACAATGTCGTTGGCGTTCATAAGGGGCCAACGTTCAAGTGCATCCTCTTTTTCTATAGCTTCTGCACGCACACCAAATAGTTGCGCAAGAGCTTCTTGACGTTTTATGTGAATTAATCGATCGGCGTTAGTGGCAATAGAAAGAGAGCCTTTATTAATCCAGCCCGTATTCTGACCTGTTTCTTTTTCAAGTGTTGCATATAGCTCCACAGAATANCGAATAAGGTCTGTAAGGTTTTTTGTTGAGCGCAAAGCTCTTACTTGCGCCGCTGAGTGCCAAGTTGTACCAGAGGTCAGCTCGTTTCTTTCAAGGAGTATTGCGTCTGAAACACCATTTTTAGCCAGATGATAGAGTGTAGAACAGCCCATAACACCTCCCCCAATAACAACAACTGAGGCATAACTAGGTAGATTGGTTTCAACCTTATCGGCGGACATGACTAAAAACTTCCTTTATTCCAAGCTGAATTCAGCCCAATCTATATTGAATGCTCGTCAAGAACAAACTAGGGTTTAATTTTCCAATCTCTTTTGAAAAAACGATGATCTATGTACTATCGTAAAATGAGGCAGATGGCGCAGCAATAATCTCACCATTAAAAACATCTTGTTTTCCATAGACAATCCAGGGGTCATCTACTGTGCCAATTTTAATTTCGACGCGTAACTTCGTTGAATGCTTTTCTGCAATATCTAGAAAAGTTATACCACTATCATAAGCGCCACTCAGCAACCCTTCCGCAACATGCATTGTGGAATTCACGGGAATATGTTCTTCCCAATCTTCAAGGCTCACGTAATGCCTCGTTGCGGGATGAAATGCCACCCGTCTTGGTTTTTTGATATCCACACGGCTAAGTAACGCAAGCTGTTTTCCTGGGAAAATAAATGTATCCACCACGCTAATCCCATATAGAAAGTGCGCTTTGGCGACCAAGTCCGAACAATCTGGGTGCACTGCCGCTTGAACCATATAATCGGCTCGACCGTCCGCCATCATCTCTAGTCCGAAAAAAAAATTGTCAATTAACTTGATATCAGCATCTTTTAACTTCCTAAATCTCAAGTAATTCTGAGTTACAAATTCATGATTCGTTCCCGAGGGCCCCAATGTAATAAAAAGCATACTCTATCCTGCTATAAATTTCTCAACTTCTCACTTTTATAATACCTTGATTCCAATAACAGCAGCCATGAACCATCCAAAAGTTTTTGTGATTAATTTAGGTCATAAAAATAACCTCAAAAAAGTTAACGTCGAGCTCATGGCAACAACACGGTTTCACACTTAGACAAGCCAAGTCAGATTAGCTTAAGAGGTTAACAAAAATCAAAGACGGGCCCCTAAGTCGTTATGAGGTATTATCTCGCGTCTTGAAGCCCGGGCACCTCGATAACTAACACTTCAGCATCTGACTTTGCTGTAATGTTTACAGAGACTTCATCACTTATAGCAACACCATCACCTTTATGAGCAGGCAAGTCCTTCACAATAACATCTCCCTCGGAAATCAGAAGATAAGCTTTACCCTGAATAGGATGTTCAATTTTTGTATCCTTATTGAGGTGGCCTACAAAAATACGAGCATTTTGTTGCATTTGTAGTGGCGCAATACCATCACCTGAAACCACAAGCTGCAATTTATTTAAGACAGGAGTTTTTGGAAACTCAGCCGTTTCCCATCGTGGGGCCACGCCAATATGTGCAGGCTTTATCCAAATTTGATAAAGGCTTGTTTCTTCATCTTCAAGATTATACTCAGAATGGAAAATCCCAGTACCAGCACTCATCACCTGGATACTTCCAGCCGGAGTTCGGCCTTTATTCCCTCTATCGTCCTGATGCGAAATAGCTCCACTACGAACGTAAGTTATTATTTCCATATCGCGATGAGGATGAGTGTCAAAGCCAGTATGCGGTGCGATCCGATCATCATTAACCACCATTTAATTCCCCGTGACTTAGCTTTTGTGGATCATAATAATTAGCAAAACTAAAATGATGTTTTGCATTGAGCCACCCGTAGTTGGCACCACCGAGATCTGAAAAAGCATACNGTTTTATCATTATCTACCTCTGACGACACATCATTGAACTGTAAAGTCTGATGGTTCGTTATTTATATGAGAAACAATCCTCTAGAGAGCTACCGTGAGATTTTTTAATTGCATAGCACCGCGCATATGGATCTCATTGTCGGCAATTTGTCTTTTTGTGTCTTACGGGGTCAAACTTTTGAAAGCTCAAGATTAAGTAGGTCATCAAAACTACCAACTTTAAAGTCGGCCTCATTACAGTCAGGGTCTGAAATGTATCGAACTGTAGTCATTCCGATTTCTTTAGCACCATCTATTTCTTCAAGTATTAATACCANCCTGAATAAAAATTTTTAACCGCTGGCATTATGATTTCTGAAAGCTCTCTTAATTCGACCTCCTCAGGGGTCTTTGCCCGGCTAAGGACTTTGCTAATTTCTTCCAATAATGCNTCTTCGTCTACTCTGGTAAATTTGCCCTTGTTNAATACTACATTGCCATCAATTATGACCGTATCAACGCTTTTGCGCTTGGCTCTCCTCACTATAATGTCTAGTAGGGGTATATCAAAATCTTGGTATGGGAAAGCTAAAGAGTGCAAATCTAAAAGTAAAATATCCGCAAATAGGCCTTTTTCAAGTCGACCAATCTTTCCAGAAAAAGGTGTACTGGCTGCACCATGTTCTGTTGCCATTCTTAAAATTTCTGCAGCGCTCGGGTTTAGCGAAGAATGCCCGGGTCGTCTATGTAAAGTATAAGCGAGCCGCATCTCTTGTAGCATATCGCGGTCATCATTTATTCCGGCCTCATCAATACCTAANGCTATTGGAATATTTTTTGATAAAAAACTAGCTAAATCAGCTTTGCCGCTTTTGAGACGTAGATTTGATGAACAATTATGACAAAGACAACCTCCACTCTCTGCTAAAAGATCAACATCATCTTTTGTCATCCATACACCATGCCCAATAGTAAGCTGAGGACCTAAAAGCCCAAATTTATCTATATATTCCAATGCTGATTGGCCTATCCGACGTCTGGCGTACTCGGCCTGATAAGGTGTTTCCAACAAATGCATGTGTATTTTTGCACCTGTGTCTACTGCTACTTCTGATATTGTTTCAAGCGCTTTGTCAGAAAGCCAATGTAAATTGGACGGGGCTAATTGTAT
>FUFK010040792.1_pt1 | contig 25674 bp, 32 predicted proteins | sample 1021851 | NCBI WGS metagenome assembly FUFK01 (sample SAMEA51879418, study PRJEB19060) | metagenome | reverse complement strand
TTGTATGAACAAAGCATAGGTGCATATGACCCGCGCATGGGTCAACAGTTTATGGATCAACAAGCTCGTGCCATGATGAGAGGCGCTGCACAAGATATTCGTGGTGCTGAGCGNGGCATGNGCAGAGAGGCTGCTACTGCTCAAAGAGGATTGATGGATGCCGCTAGGGGCGCAGGCAGAGAGTCTCGTATTGGCCANAGAGCCATGNAGCGNGCNGGTCAAGGCATCGGTGGTCAGGTAACTGGCGCNCAAGAAGGTGCCATGGACGCAGCACAACGAGCNAGAATGCAGACNCAAATGGCAGGACAAGACCTCCGTTCTGCNGGTGAGATGGGTAGAGCTACTGCACTTCAAGGTATTGCTGGTCTTGCTGGAACAGGCGCTCAGTTCGATCCATCAGCCGTATCTAGATTCCAAGACCCGTTCACACAACAAGTTATTGACGCACAACAAGCTGAGATTGCGCGNNTAGGNGAANANCAAAAGATTGCTGCGCGTGATCAAGCGGTGCGNTCTGGTGCTTTTGGAGGCTCTCGTGGCGCCATAGCACAAGCAGAGATTGGTCGTAACGTTCTGGAACAACAAGCTAAGACAGGCGCAGAGTTGCGCTCACAAGGGTTCAAACAGGCTCAACAGGCCGCACAGCAGGCGTTTGAGCAAGCACAAGCACGCAGACAACAAGCTTCACAAATAACTGGATCACTAGGCCAAGCAGGCGCTCAGACAGGCATCAGTGCGGCACAGCAAGCAGCCAACCTTGGATTGAGTGCAGAGCAGTTAGCTCAACGTGGCGCGCTTGAGGGCGGGCAACTTGGTCTTAGTGGATTGACCTCTCAGGCAGACATTGCTCAACGTGCTGCACAGTTGGGCATATCCACGCAAGAGTTGGCAGGTAGACTTGCACAGCAAGGTGGCGCTCTTGGTCTGCAGGCACAACAAGGTATTGGTGGTCTAGCTGGGCAACGTGCAGACATCGCCTCTGGCTTAGCAAGAGACTTCCAGTCTGGTCAACAACTTGGCTCTGGCATATTTGGAGATCAAATGGCGCGCATGCAAGGCGCTGCCGGTGGTCTTGATAGAACAACTCGTGGTGCATTTGGTGATGCGTTGAGTGCGTTCCAGGCTGGCCAACAAGGAGCTCGCGCAGGTGCTCAAGGTATTGCGGGTCTAGGCCAACAAGGCTTTGACATGCTGACCGGGCAGATAGGAACGCTTGGTGGGCTAGGCGCAGCAGGCAGAGGCATACAGCAGCGCGGACTTGATGCTCAGTACAAAGCTGCTACACAGCAAGCCGATGAGCCGTTCATGAGACTACAGCGTGGATTCAACGTCCTTGGCCAAGGCGCTCAGTTCATGCCTAGCTATACCACTGGGTTCGGCTCTGGACAGAGCCAGGTTGGAACTTATCAACAGCCTAGCACCGCTGGTCGAGTAATGAGCGCATTATCCTTTGGCTCAAACTTTATGCCGTCAGATATTCGCTTGAAAGAAAACGTCATGAAGGTTGATGATGTTCAACCGGGTGTTGGTTGGTACACATGGGATTGGAATGACACCGCGAAAGCCATGGGTGTTGATGCACCAACTGAAGGTGTCATGGCTCAAGAGTTAATCAAAGTTGATCCTTCAGCCGTGCTCATGGGTGAAGATGGCTACTACCGCGTAGATTATTCAAAGGTTGATTATGAGCGCAAAGAAGCAGTCTAAGCGTGAGAAAAAAATCAGCAAAGTCATGGGAGAGTTCAAAGAAGGAACTCTCAAGTCTGGCGGTTCGGGTAGAAAAGTAACAAATCCAAAGCAAGCGATAGCGATTGCGCTGTCAGAAGCAAACGCGATGAATCAAGGTGGCATGATGTACAACGAAGTCATGAACAGGCCAATGTTCCAAACACCACAGATGCGCCAAGGTGGCGGCATCATGGCGGGCGTTGCGCCGATCCGTGGATATGCGGAAGGTGATTTGGTTGAAGACGATGATTCAATAATTGCTTCGCTTCTTTCTCAAGCGGAAGAACTCCCAGAAGTCTTATCAAATTTAACCATGGATGACGCTATCGGGTTTGTTAAAGAAAATCCCGAAGTTTTGCTTCTTGTGCCTGGATTAGGTCAATACGGCTTGGCTGCTAGGGGATTGCAACTTGGGGCTAGAGGGGTGCAGCGTGGCGGTCAAAAATTAGCCAGTTTAATTAGAGGCCCAAGAAAAGTGACTGAGGCTGATTTGGCTGCGCCAAAGCCGGGCCCAAGAACTATGGGTCAAAGAGACATCATGGGAACAAATGTCGCCCCTAAAGAATCGGGTCAAAGAGTAATAAGACAAGGCGAGCGTTTTGATCCAAGAGCTACCCGAACTGAAGCTCAATCACCTAAACTATCAACACCCAGCCAGTCTGCCACGCCTAAACCTGCAGCTAGAAAAGCTGATGCTCCTGAAACTGAAGGCGGAATAAAGTCATTAGGACAAAGAGCAGCAGGAACTCTTAGAAAAGGCGTTGGTATAACGGCACTTACAGGCGCTACTGCTTATTTGTTACAAATGCCAATTGTTCAAGACCTTATAAATCAAGGCTTCGGCATTGATGAACTGATGGAAATGCCTGAGATCAGAGCTTTGTTAGGCCCTGATATGGATGATTATGCAGAAAAAAGACAAGAAGAACTTCTTACTGATTACACTCAATCAAGACTTCCTGATGTGGCAACGGCTAGAAAAGAAGGCTTTCCTGAAGAGAAGGGAGGCGGCAAAACTGGTGGAGATGAAAAGAAAGAAGCGCCAAAGACCTTCCTTGATATGCTGAAAGGTGCGGGCACTCAATTCAAAGATTTTCTGCAAGATCCTGCCAACCAATACGCCCTTGCCAAAGCTGGACAAGCAACTGAAGGTATAGCGCCTAGAAACTTTGCAAGTGACTTTGCTTTGGGCAAAGAAGAATACAAGCAACTTGAAGCGCAGAGAGAGAAAGGCACTGCGCTTGAAGAAAACCTTGCGCTTCTTACCAGACTGAAGCCAGAGGCAAGCGTTGATGAGTTGCTTGACATCCTTTTAAGCAAAGATACTGCAAGTGAACTTGCTCAACAGGTGCGAGCTGAAACATTGTCATTGTTCGGAGAACTGCGCGATGATGATATGAATACAGGCGTTAGTGATGCTGAATTGCTGGCTAGAGCGCAAAACTTAGTTTTTGGAACAATGACTGGAGTCGCTCCTGCAGCAGCAAGCCGAGGCGAAACAATAGATCTTGAGCCTACTGAATAATGATCACTGTAAGGTTGCCTGATGGCCGATCTGTAAATGTAAATACAAATGATCAAAAAGTTGCCAGAAGGACTGCCAAAAAATACCTAGATGAAAACCCACTAGTAGAACGTGGCGCACAGCTAGGCGAAGAAGACGTATCTGCCATAGGTGATATCGGCAGAGGGATTGGCGCAGGTCTTGTCAGCGCAACAGAGGGCATCACCACTTTGCCTATGGAGCTTCTTGGCTCTGATGAAGAAAGCATTCAAACCGTCAGGGACTTCTTTAACAAGTACAAGCCTGATACTCAAACAGAAGTAGGCAAAGCCGCTCGTTTCATTGCTCAGTTCGCGGCTCCTGGTGGAATTGCTGCAAAAGCGGCCAAAGGTTTAGGATCAGTAGGCAAGCTTGGTGCAACAGTCAGCGCAGACATAGCTGCAACAACACCTGACGTTGAAACTCTTGGTGACTTCTTTGACGCTGGACCTACCAAAAGGATAGATACATCAGACTTATCTGGAACAGAGCTGTCCGCAGCAAACCTATCTAATCGTTTGCGTGTGGGTGCAGAGGGCGCTGCTGTAGTGCTTGGCGTACCTGCTATCGCGTCCTTAGGAGCAAAGACTGTTGGCGCAGGACTTGGCGTTCTTGGTCGCACAGACTTCGCAAAGGCCGCTGCTCAAGCCATCAGAAATCCAGAGACTCCGTTTAGCCCTGTTGGTGTAAGACCAGATCTTGAAGACCCTACATTTATGCAAAGGCAAGTAGAAGGTCTCAAGAAGGTTGGGCGCAAATATCTTTCTCAACAAGGAAGTCTTCCAGACAGGTTCACTGCTCAATACGATGCCATGAGAGTGACGCAAATAGCGGCTCAGAATTCTCAGGCAAGACAAGCTGTTGAAAAGATGGAGAACGCTCTGTCTTTTGTAAACAAGAACGAAGGACTGTTCAACGATCAAGACAAGTCACAAGTTCTTGATACGCTGAATGACTTCTTGTTTGCAGAAACCACAGGCATGAAGCCTGGTGTGGGCCGAGATACCATAAAAAGAACCGCTGAAAACAAGTTAAAAGAAATTGATGACATCATTGCCCAGAACACGCCGAAGAGTTTGTTTGGCAACAGAAAAGATTTAAGTCTTTTTCAAGGCGCCAGTGATCTTAGGCAACAGATCGATGGATTGAGTGCGTCTGTAAAAGAAATGTTAGAGGATGGCTTTCAAAGCGATGAAGCAAAAAACGCTTTGATTGAAACCATAGGTAACAACAAAACGTTTTACGGCATGCGTCTTTATCGCGCACTGAAAGATACCAATTACTCTCCTACAGCAGAGCAAGCAGAACTTGCTGTTGAAGAGCTTGTTAAATCAAGCCGTGGCTTAGATGAAGCTGCTCAGCTTGATGAAAATCAAGCCAGAGAGTTGTTGAACAGTATGATTCAAGGCAACTTCAACAACGCTAAGATGCAACCAAGAGATGTTGTTGACTCAGCAACACTAAAAGGTGTGTCTCAAGGAATGTTGAAGGGTAGAAAGCTAGATGATCTGCCTGCAGTAAGGGACTTTCTTGGCGAATACACAGGCGCAAAGGACGTTATGATGCGCTTTCGTCCAGAACGTATAAGAGCTAGAGATATTGGTGAGCAAGAAGCTGGCTTACGCACCAAGATGGTTGAGACAGTTGATATCATGTCGAAGCACATCGCAAAGTCTCAGTATTACAACAACTTAATTCAATACAACGCCAAGCTTCCAGAGGGTGCGAAGTTTATATTTGATACGATCCCACCAAACGCGCGGCTTGGAGAGTACTCAAGAGTGGGTGCGGAATCTGGTAACCCGCTTGGAGAAATTACAGCTTCTCAAAAAGCTAGGTTTGGCCCGCTTGCCGGTAAGTACATAAAGAATGAATACAAAACTGCACTTGAGGGTGGTAGCGATGTGTTTGATTTGTCCAAAGGAAGCATACCACTGTATTCAACCTTCTTAGGCCTAAAGGGCGTGTCTCAGATAGCCAAGACTGTCTACAGCCCGATCACTCAAATACGAAACGCAACTACTGCAGGCTTCTTTGCGCTTGCCAATGGAAACGTTGGCAACTCAAAGTCTTTGGCTAACTCTGTATCAACGGTATTCAGCAATTTGAATCAGCGGTTGACCGGGCCAGGCAAAGCAAACATGACGCTTGCTGAAAGGCAAAAATATTACAATGAGCTTGTTGACCTAGGCGTGATCAACACTAACGCCAAGATTGGTGAGTTTGAGTCGCTGCTCAACGATGCCGCTGAAGGCACAGGTCTTGGCTCAGGCGCGACTCGTAAGTTGTTCAAAAAAGCTCAAGGAATGCAGAACGGCTTTGCGGCTAAGCTCTATCAAGCATCTGATGATGTGTGGAAGACATACAGTTTTGAGATGGAACTTGGGCGTCTTGAAAGAATATTTGCCAAGAACCCAAACACTGCGCTGCCTGTGTCTGATCCCAGAAACTTTACTGAGTTTGGTCCAGTGATAAGGCCGTCTGAGTTAACGCCGGAACAGCTTAAAACTGCCATGAAGCGTGAAGCTGCGGAGATAGTCAAAGACACTGTGCCAAACTATGCGCGTGTTCCAGAATTCATCAAACGTTTGCGCCAAATGCCGTTTGGAAACTTCGTTGCCTTTCCTGCTGAAATGATCAGAACTAGCGGCAACATTCTTGGTAGAAGCATTAAGGAACTAGCAAGTGAGTCGCCAGAGCTTCGTGAGATAGGCATGAAGCGATTGACTGGAATCATATCAGTCAACGCAGCAATACCAGCTTCGCTGGTGAAAGCGGGCACGCTTCTCACTGGCGCAGATCAAGAACAAATCTATGCCTACAAGCGGTCCATGGCAGCGGACTGGGATAGAAACTCAACACTGATACCGATTGCCACGGACAAGAACGGCAAAGTCACCGACTTTTATAACTTCTCGTACACAAACCCATACGACTATGTCGGAAGACCCGCTGCTGCTGTTTTCAACGCCATAAACAATGGTATTACAAAGGAAGCAGATCTAAGCGAAATAGCTTTTAATGCGTCATGGGATGCAGGCGCAGAGTTCTTTTCGCCATTCATGAGCGAATCCATAATCACCGAAAAGATTGTTGACCTTGCGCGTAACAGCACAACGTTTGATCGTCCAATTTATAGAGAACAAGATACTCTGGGCACAAAAATTGGCAAAGGGTTCGCTCACCTTGCAGACGGCATAATGCCTGGGATCAGCCCAGTTGATGTGACAACGAGTCCCACATCTTTCATGCCTTTTTCTGTGTCGTTAAGTTTAAGAGACTTTCCCAAAGCAGTTGCATCTGTTGCAACACAAGACGCGAAGCTTGGTGTTACCAAACAAGGTTATCGGTTAGACCCAATGCAAGAATTTACAGAGGCTTTGACTGGCGTCAAAAGCATCAAGCCTCGTGTGGATCGAGTATTGTACTATCGTGCGCTGGAGGCAGGGAAAAACGTCCGTGATGCTGGCGGTATCTTTAACCAGGTGGCAAAAACTCGTGGCAATGTTGATGCAGAAACCACTACTCAGGCTTTCATTACTGCAAACGAACAACGTTTCAAGGCGCTGCGCGACCTGAACATGGCGATTGAAGACGCCAAAACACTTGGGCTTTCTACTGCAGAAATAATCAAGCCATTGAAGGAAGCCAAGACACCAAACCTAGGCATGGTCATGGCGGGTCGATTCAAAGCATTCTTCCCAAGCGGTGAGACAATAAGCATTGCTTTGCGTGGAAACGAAGACAAGCTTTCTAATCCCCTAGACTTTGAGGCCATTGGCGAACAGTTTGGACAGTTCCAAGGCGCTCTATTTAGGCCACGCGCTGAAGCTGAAGCACAAGCCGCTAGAATAGAGGCCTTGCAGCAAGCCTCTGCACCACAGCCTGCACCTCAAACGGCGCCTGCACAGCCTAGCACAGCGGCTACGCCCCCTGTTGCGCCTCAGATACCATCCTTGTTTAATCGTGCATCACAATTCCTGCGCCAGCAGGAAGAAGAAAAACTGATGGGTGGTAGTTGATGTGATCCCACGACGGGCACCAAAGAAAGGCAAGAGCAAATACTTCGCAAAGAAGACTGAGTACGATGGTATTGTCTTTGACTCCAAGCTCGAAGCAGCCCGGTACAAGATACTCAAGCGTTACCAAGAAGCCGGTGAGATCACTGACCTGGAAGTGCAGGTAGACTTCCCATGCGTGATCACCGTTGAGGGTGAAGACAAAAAGATCTGCTCATACGTTGCAGACTTTCGATACAAGCGCGATGGCGAGGTGGTGGTAGAGGACACCAAGGGCATCATCACCCAAGTGTTCACCCTCAAGAAGAAGCTTGTCGAAGCCCTCTACCCTGGTCTAAAAATACTGATCATCAAAGACCCACGAGAGTGGGCCTAGAACGGCATCTTGCGCTCATCAACGTTCTCAAGGTAGCTGCCGGGGAACTCACGCCTCACGCTCTCGCCGGTCATCATCAAGCCAGCTTCAAAGTCTGCCTTAGATAGTTCACGAATCTCTGTGCTGTTGTAGTGATACTCACCCGTCACCTCAGATGTTGAGTTGTAAAACTCCATGATCCCAACCTGATAGGCCACAGAATCTTCTGTGCTCTTGCCCGGCAGATGGTTGGCGTTCACAAGCTCTGGTATCCACAAGTGGTCACTGCAGCCCTCTCGCTGCTCATCAAGCGTTAGAGATTTCTGTTTGCGCTTGCAGAACCACACGGCGCCGTTTGATTCAGTCAGTGGCTTCACGTTCTTGCAGTTCCTGCAGTTGACCGATTCCGGCAAGCGGCGACCAAAGTAGATGTTGCGATACAACTCCGACTCATTCTTCATGCGCCAATCCTTTTCAGACATGCGCGTGCTCTTGTCAGGGGCGTCACTGGTGATGATGCGCCAAGCCCTAGCTTGTGCTTTGTCCCAAACGTGTGGGTTGAAGTCGATGATCTCTTCGTACACCTCATTGGTGTTTTTGTTGACCACCACCACCATACACATTCCCAACCCAAGAGCTCCCATGTAGGCATGAATCTGCCATCGGTAGGTTTCACTCCATTCTTCGTAGCTCTGCAGCTTCACAAGCTCTTTGAACCGCTTGTCGTTGGCGCTCTTGACCTCCAGCAGTAAGATCACCTCCTCACTAGGCGGTGGGAATATGCCTTTGAGGAGGCCGTCACAAGAACCTGCAAAGTGACCGCCAAAGAAGGATGCACGAAACTGATTGCCGTCCTTGTCATGCGAAGCGATAGATATCACGTCGGTATCGCGTATGTTATCAACCACCTGGTCCTCGATGCGGTTGCCTAGGTCGAACAAGCGCAGCATCCTGCCGCCGAAGGTAGACGGTAAGCACCAGCGGAATCCCATCCACTGCTTGTATTCATCGTCATAACCTATCCCGCTGAACCCAAGGTGCCCACGAAAGCGGTTGTCTTTTTCTGCTAGTTGCTCATCGATCCGATCAAAAATGGACGCTAACGACATTCCAGTACTTACCCTCTTTTCTTACAGTGATTTGTTGAATGTGTCGCATGGCCCCGTTGTGGTTGACCTCAACCAAAGCCTGCTCAATAGTGCTGGGGCACCAATGGTTGTTGGTCAGTGACCGCCACTTCTTCTGTGCCATCATGCCAGCCTTTCCTTTCATGCCGATCATGATTGGCATGCTCTGTGGCCAGTAGTCGCCGGGACTTGAGAACATGACATTGAGATACTCATTGCCGTTCTTTGATGTCTTTGATTCAGCTGAAACGTACTCGATATTTTTGATGCGCTCGTGTTTCTCTACTGGGTCTTCGAGTTCATCTGATAACACAGAACCTTGAGCCGCCTGCCTAGTGGCGGCAGCATCCTTCTCTTCTTCTTCAAACAGCTTAGGCTGCTCAACGGGTGCTGGCTTCAAGGCACCGCACTCAATGCATGTGTCACGATCTATGTCGTTGACCGCCACGCATGAGTCGCATATCCAGATTTTAGGTTTCTGCTCTTTCTCTTTGTCTTCTTTGCTTGGGATAGATGGACGAGCAGTGTCTATGCAACCGTGCCGATCCATGTTCTCGCCATAGTCCAGCAGCATGCAGTCTTTCTTGTCGCCCCAAGTTCGCATGCCTCGACCACAGATCTGCACATACAAGCCCAGCGACTTGGTGGGACGCAGTAGCGCGATGCAATCTGTGCGTGGTGCATCCCAACCTTCAGTCAGGACAGACACGTTGCATAGTGCGTTGATCTGACCGTCCTCAAAACGCTCCAAAATATCTTCGCGCTCTCCCTTTGGAGTCTCGCCGGTCACAACTGCAGCCTCTATACCTGCTTGGCGCAGGTACAAGCACATCTTCTCGGCGTGAGCCACGGTAATACAGAAGAACACAGTGCTCAATCGGCCTTTGGTATACGCTTTTTCAATCCAGTCTTCGATGATGGCCAGCATGGTTTGATCTTCCATGGCCAGCTTCTCGATGTCCGACTCTCGATAGTCGCCGCCCTTGAACTTGACCCGTGCAGTTGATGCATCGATCACAGCCTCATCGTTCACCTTGAATGCCGACAAGCGGCACAGGAAGCCCTCTCGAATCATTTCAGGTATACCTACACGGTAGGCAACCCCTGCGAAGAAGTGCTCCTCAAGGCCATATATGAAGCCCTGGCCCATGCGATAGGGTGTAGCGGTCACGCCCAGTATGCGTGGCGTTCTCCAGATGGAAGACTCAAAGTGATCGAAGATCTTGCGATACCGGGTGTTTTGGTCTGGCGCCACATGGTGCGCTTCATCCACGATGATGTAGTCAAAGTCACCAGAGGTATCAAGCCTGCTTGGTGTTGCAAGGGTATCTCGACTGGCGATAACGATGCGCCCATCGACTTCGTATTGATTCAANCCCGCNGCCAGAATGCCTGATGGCGCACATGGCCACACTTTCTTTAGCTTATCTTCTGCCTGGCTGACCAGTTCTTGCCGGTGAGCTAGGATCAGAATCCTGCAGTCGGGCTCTCGCTCAAAGATCTCCTTGATCAGGGTGGCGAAGACAACAGTCTTGCCAGCCCCGGTGGGTAGAACGATGAGTGGATGCGTGTCTTGGGTGTTGAACCAATGGACTGCCGCATCAACGGCTTCGCGCTGATAGTACCTGAGCTCCATTTCTTCGTTCTTCCATGAGTTTTCGGTAGGTGTTGCGCCAATAACTCTTAGCCCAACTGTCCTCTGGTGATTTGTAAATGCATCGCAGCACGGCGCGCTTACGTTCTTTGAACTTAGATGAGTCTTCTGTTGCTAATGACATATCCTTTCATCCTCCATGACTTCTGCCACATTTGTGTAAGAACCATCTTCAATGCTTTCAACAACTTGTGGCAACAACTGAGTCATGAGCTCATGATCACCATTAGCTAGGTTCCAACCCAGTGAATAGACCATCATCACTTCAAACAGAATGCGTGGTTCTAGATCTTCTTTGCTCACCTTCACCACGTTTCTGATCAAATCCATGGCGTATTCGTGATCCTCGCTGCCGCCTTCCATTTCCATTTCAAAGTCATCTTCTTTCATTAATCTTCATCCTCTAGCACTGATTCTGGCACTGGCACTCGCAAACTAGGAGGCATGCCACTCGCCTAAGTGGGTGTCTGTGAATACAGCTTTTAACCCCACAGATCTTCCTTCGCCATCTTCCCACCAAGTCGTAGCCTCATAACATTTTGCAAGGGCATCCATCAGTTCAAATAACAAATGACGGTCATCCTCAGAAAAACCTACAAACGGTATGGTGAATAGATTCTTTCGCTCTTCACCATCCTCGTTATGCGTGAACCCATGAACGCCTGCTCTCATATTTTCTATGAAATAAAAATTGTCTACGCTAGGCCCAAGATAATCGCGATCCATTCGTAGCTTCTCTTCTTTGTTGAAGTCTCGAAGATTGTGGCTCTCTGTTTTGTAACGTGAGTTAGCATTTGCAAGTTCATTGTTCTCTTTCTCAAGCACTTCAATGCGCTTGAGTAAGTCAGCCTTTGAATCTGTCATATCAAATGTTCTCTATGTTGTTAATCTCGACATCGACAGTGACCTCGTTGTCAGGCCAGCCTCCAATCTTGGCGTACAGTTCACCAATGCGTTGAGCGGTATCCACCAACAGAGCGATGTGCTCTTGAGTCTCAATCTTTTTGCGAGCAGAGTATTGCTCGCGTGTCTCAACCAAAACAGTTTCAGATGGGTGAAAATGACCATCAATATCAGCATCAGGCCTTTGCCACACTTGACCTTTATCGTCTTCGCTGATTATCTCCCAGTCTTCACACTCGACCATCTCCCATTTTCCATCCTTATAGGTTTGTATGGGTGGAACCTTGTGGTGCCAAGTAGATGAAAGGTTTAGGTTGGGAATCGGGATCGTGCAGACACGCTGCTTCGGGCCTTGGTAGTAATCAAACTCTGGGCCGTGCGTGTTGATGGTGATGTAGGCATCCGAATACTGCATCCACCAAGAGTTGTCGGGATGCACCACCCTGTACTTAGTTGACATGGCTGGCTCGAAGTTCTCTATGCCTAGATGAGACTCCAGCTCCTCAACACGCTCACGTTTCTCAACGAACCTCTTTCGTGTCGATTCTCTTTGAGCCTCTGAGTCTCTCAAGCGACGCTCAGTGTCGATCAACTTTTCATTCGCTGCGGCCAGTTGTTCACGCAGTTGTTGTTTGGTTTCAGTCTTCATAATTATTCCTTTTGTGTTTTTGACTATCCAAGTAACGATAGAAGAAAGGCAGCAGCGTAGATCGATGCAGCAATGCACACGCCCATGATGATGCCCTTCTTCGTATCGCCATCCATATACCTGCGCTACGACCAGCTTGCCGTGTTCAGGCCAGGGGCAGGTTGTGCCGGTGCCTGTTGTGGCTGCTCAGTCTGAGCGTTTGGTTGTGCAGGGCCAGCACCAGACTTGAACGAAGAGATCTTGTTCTTGTCTGGATACGTTCCGCCGCTAGGATTCGGGCTACCCTTTTCAATCACGATGTTCGCTAAGAAGGGCTTGCCCATGCAGCTACGCACCATGTCATCACTGAGGTTGCCAGACGGGTCACCACCCGCTGCTCTGATCCAAGACTTCAAGATGCTTACTGCCGTTGCGTTGTTGAGTACAAACCGATCCCAGACCTTACGGCCTGCGTGAGTCGGGCCTATCACGTTGAATTCAAACTCCAACATAGGATTGCCTTTGCTCGACGTTTTTTGCTCGTACAACGCTGCGGAGAGCGTGTACTCGCCAGGAGGGAACGGTGTAGAACCCCCTGAAGTTTCCTGCACATCATCAAGATTGATGTTAAGACTGTCTAAAGACATAGCTGATTACTCCTCAAGCTGCTTCAGTGTTAGTGGTTGCAGCGAGTGCTGCGGTGTAAGCTTCCATGAAATTGTTCCATGAAAACTCAAGCTTGTTTGGCAGTTCCAAACGAGACTTGGCGTCATATGCCGCTGCGAACCGAGTGTACAAACCACGGTTGCCGTAGCTGACACCTCTGGCCTTCTGGCCATCTTTGATCAACTGCGTTTCGTAGTTCGCAAACAAGTTGAAGTCCACCCAGTCTTTGATGAGTGAGTTGACCTTCTTATTGCAGCGCATCTCCCAGCGGTCATACGGCTCCAGTTCAGGATCTTTGTATGCCTTGGAAGCAACGTGGCTCAACAGAATGACGTTCATGCCTTTCTGTGTGTGCAGCACGTTTAGACCAGACAACAGATGAACCCATGCATTCTCTTCGGCAACGTAGAACGCGCCGTAGCCTGCCTTAGGATCAGCTGCTGATGACCAGCCGTTCTGCTCACAAACATATGCCTCGCCAAGTTTGGCTGCAGCGTCTGTGGTATCCAGCACAACTGTCTTGTACTGGTGCTCTTCAGTCACCAAGCTTTTCACTTGTTCCAACATCTCAGACCAAGTATCCGCTTGTGGGAAACGTGGTGCATTGATGAAAGACAAACCGTCTTCCGCTTGTATGAAGATAGGGTCTATTGACCCAGCACCAAAGGTGCTTTTGCCGATACCGTCAGTGCCTTGGATATTCATCCGCACTGGAGGTATCGGGCCACCCGCTGGACGGGTGCTCGTGATCTGCTGAAGTAAAGACATTAGTCCTCCTCTAGTTTATCAGCGTTGATTTTTTTGATTTTAGAATCACCTAGCTTGATCGAATGCGCAGCGTGCCAGCGGCCAGCCTCACTAGGATGGTTGACCGCATAGTCCTTGAACTTACGCATATCGATTTTGTAGGTGATCTGCTGGGTAACAAAGGAGGGCCAATCGCCCTGAGGCGTAGCCTCTAGGATTTCATCAACCATGGTTTGATCCCACACATGAGTGCGAGGTATCTCGACGGTGTAAGGGCCGTCTGTGGTTTCGCCGCCTTCGTTATGGATTGTAGCCAGTAGAGCACTGACTAACTGGGTATCGAGCAGGTCGCGTTCAAGCTTCTTGATGTGCTTGTCTAGCTCTGCCTTTTTGTTTTTTGCGCCGACAATCTGGTGCGCCAAACACTTAGCGTTTTGCATTTCCTTTTCCTTTTCTAACTCAACTCATCTCTCTACGAAACGGAGAATGGCTCAGGCAAAAGAAAAGTGCAATACCTTTTTGAAAAAAAATTGTATTAATTTATTTGGCAGGATAGTATCGGCAGCTGGTAAAGGAGCCAGACATGGAATATGTGATCGAGAAGAACTCACCCGTGCCACCACACCCTACAAAAGGGTCAGGCAAATGGCAAAAGCTTTTGAGTGAAATGTCTGTAGGTGATGCAGTAACGGTGAAGACCGAAGAAGAAGTTAGGGGGATCAGAACTGCGGGTTACGGCCTGGGTATGAAGATCAAGTCAAGGCGCATCGATGACGGTGTGTATTGGGTGAAAAGGGTACAGTGATGATGCCGTTCTTATCCTCCGATTCAGACGGGCCCATGTCACCCGAAGCCAAAGAAGAACTCCTACACACCATGTGGGAACACGGGATGCACATCATCCCATGCGGTTCACCCAGCGAGGTGGTGCCACAATACTTCAGACAACGTCATCCGTTTGATACCGAGGAAGATCTCAAGGCCAAGTGGGCCAAGACACCACGAGTCAAATGGCAGCACTACCAAAAGATTCAGCCGTCACAAGATGAGATCACCCAGTGGCATGCTCAGTATCCCACCGCTAACTGGGCAGCAATCACAGGCATATCCTTCGCTGTGGTCGATGCAGACTCAGACGATGCCGTGAACTGGATCGATGCAGGTGGCATCACACGAACACCACTAACACAAACCTCGCCCAAAGGCGGGAAGCACTACTTCTACTCTATCGGTGGTGCCAACCCACTGATTCGCAACAGCGTCGGACAGAACAAGCTTGATGTCCGGGGCGATGGCGGATACATCATGGTGTCACCCAGCGTGGGATACCACATGAAGTGCGACCAGTCATACGGCGTGTCTGGCTTAGATGACCTGCCACTGCTAGGCGAAGCAGACATACAACAAGTACATGTGTTCAACACCGGCAGCAAAGTCGAAAACATACGCGAGAAGCTGACAGAAGAACCCAAAGAACAAGGCAGTCGCAACGACACACTAGCACGCTTGGTCGGCAAGTGGGTCAAAGAAGGCTGGGGTATGCGCGAGGTACTGATCAAAGCACAAGACTGGAATCAATCCTGTGTGCCGCCTATGGACTTGATCGAGGTCACTCGTACCACCATCAGTATCGTCAACGGGCACATCAAACGGCACCCCGACGATGTCGATGCAGGCATCATGGCATGGCAGACATCGAAGTGGCAGACAGAGATCAACGAAGATCTCAAAGAGATACAGTCACAAGAAGACCCGCTCGAAGAACTCAAACGTAATGGCGAGCAAGATCAGGAGCAAGGGCCGCTAGGACTGCAGCCGTTCAGTGCAAACACATGGTCTGACATGACCGACGATGGCATCGAACAGTTCTGGGGCGATGCATTCATCTTCCAGAAGAGCCGAGTGCTGCTCTTAGGCAAACCAAAGATAGGTAAGTCCAACTGGCTTGGCGCCTTCGCAGCAGGGGCAACCACCGGCACAGACTTCATGGGCGAAGAGTTCAGCAAACCATTGAAGGTGATGTGGTTCCAAGCAGAGATCATCGCAGAGTTCTTGAAGCGTAGGATCGATACTTACTTCAGGCGCTTTGAGTTTGACCAAGATCTGATATCGATGGGGCACAACAACCTGATCATCAGCGGCAGACTGCGCAAGAACTTGATGAAAGACCAAGACATACAAGCGTTCTCAGATGAGATAGCGTTTCATAAGCCCGACATCGTGCTGATAGACCCGATCATCAACTTCTTTGATGGCGAGGAGAACTCCAATACAGAGATACGCAAACTCCTTGATCGTGTCGATATGCTCATTGAGATGCACGGTATCAGCGTGATCATCGCTCATCATACAGGCAAAGAACGGGCAGATGATAAGTCATTCATGTCAGCACGAGGCGGTAGCGTGTTCGCCGGTTGGTTCGATAGCGGCATCAAGCTCAGCGGTGAGAAGCCCGATGTGTCTGTCTTCTACGAAGCGCGTAACGCAATGGAACCAAAAGAACATCTAGCAAGTTTCGACTTTGATGATGGCCTATGGAAGGTCAACGACTTCACACCGCGCAACGTCAAGCCTCAACTCAGTGAGGAGGATGAAGTGAAGATAGCCGGTGTGATCGTCAATGCCATGAGCAGCACAACATTTTACAAGCGCAAAGAACTTGAGATGCTGGCAAGAGAAGCCCTTGGTAACGCAGGGCTGGCCAGTGGCGAGAAGTCAGCAATGAAGGCGGTGTCTTATGTGCAGAAGTATAAGGGCGCGGTGGTCAAGACACATGCCGTTCCTGGCGCAGCCGTGTGGCACTATCTGGAATCAAATGAAATGACAAAGCCTTGGGAGGCATGAGATGAGTGATGAAACAGAATTTGGATATAGAGTTAATTATAGTGGAACTCATTGGGTTCTGGTTAAAGCTAAAGATGAGCATGAGGCAGAAGAAAAACTTAATCGTTTCTACAACAACAAGGTAGAAAATGAAGGTTTGTGGGGTTACGAAATAGATAAAGGCCCAACTGATAGATATGAAGACAGCGCAGATGTGCGGTTGATTACGCCGAAAGATTATTAACCATGAAGAAGCTAACAGTAATTAGCCTAGGCGCAGGTGTACAGTCGAGCGTGATGGCACTGATGGCAGCGAAGGGTGAGATCACACCCATGCCTGATTATGCGATCTTTGCAGACACACAGGCGGAACCTGATCACATCTACGAATGGCTTGATTGGCTAGAGAGTCAGCTGCCGTTCCCTGTGCTGCGTGTCACACGAGGCAGTTTGCTCGATGACATCATGAACCCAGAGGACCGTAGCGCATCACCGCCGTTCTTCACTGCATCTCCAAGCGGGATAGGCGAAGGCATCCTCATGCGTCAGTGTACCCGTGATTACAAGGTCACGCCGATCCAACGCAAACTGCGCGAACTGGCAGGCTACAAACCTCGTCAGCGTATCCCGGCAGACACAGTCGAACAGTGGATAGGTATCAGCACCGACGAGATACAGCGGATGAAAGATGCGCCAGAGAGGTGGTGCAACAACCGATGGCCATTGATTGAAAAACACATGTCACGGTGGCATTGCCTACGCTGGATGCGTGACAACGGCTACAACGAACTGCCGCGCAAAAGCGCATGCACGTTCTGTCCCTATCATGACAACGCAACCTGGCGTGAGATGAAGGCCAATGACCCCAAGTCTTGGGAGCAGGCGGTAGCTGTAGACAAACACATACGCGATGACTTTCGTGGCACTACGAGCAAGATCTACATACACCGATCACTCGTGCCGCTCGATGAAGCAGATCTGGCTGACCCAGCAGCGGATCAGATTGTGATGGATTTTGGTGACGAGTGCGACGGGATGTGTGGAGTGTGATGTGGATTGTACCCAAGAACTACCAACCGTCCTCAGTCTCTGCACTGGATACGGTGGCATCGAGCGAGGACTTGAGCTTGCCGGGTATCAACATAGAACAATCGCTCATGTGGAGATCGAAGCCTTCGCCGCTGCGAACTTGGTCGCAAAGATGGAAGAGGGACAGCTGGTTCCGGCACCTGTGTGGTCGGATCTTAAAACCCTGCCAGCACACTGCTTTCGAGACAGAGTTGATGTCCTCACTGGCGGTTATCCCTGTCAGCCCTTTAGCGCGGCAGGGCTTCGCAGAGGCGCAGACGACCCCAGACACCTCTGGTTACACATCTACGACCACATACGAACAATTAGACCTGTTCGATGCTTCTTCGAGAACGTCGAAGGACACATCAGCCTTGGACTTAGAGAAGTCATCGAAGACTTGGAAAGCCTTGGTTACGCAACGACGTGGGGAATATTCAGCGCGGCTGAAGTCGGCGCGCCTCATCAGCGAAAACGGGTCTACATTCTGGCCTACGCCAGTAGCGCAGGACGACAACAAGTCACCAGAGGCTCACATGAGCATGAAGCAGCGCATGAAGGGCGGGCCTCGATACAAACCCACATCACTGCAGGTGATGGTGAAGGGCGTGGAGCGAGGGCTATGGCCAACACCAACAGCGCAGGACAACAACCAAGTGGGTGGCAATCCAGATCACCCGAAGCGCGGCACAACGCTGGGCGGGGCAGCGAGGCAATGGCCAACACCGACAGCCAGCGACAGCGAGGGCGGGCCGAGACAACAGGATGGCAAGCGGGGCCGAGCACTGAAGGATCTGCCGGGACAAATGTGGCCGACGCCAACAGCCAACGAGGACGCAGCAGGCACGCCGAACGGCAACATGCAGAAGATGCTGGGCAACCACCCAGCAGTAAGAGGCACGACGCCAGCGGAGTGGTCAGCTGGGCAACTGAACCCAACGTGGGTCGAGTGGTTAATGGGTCTGCCAATAGGGTGGACAGACTTAGGCTCTTGGGGAACGGAGTAGTGCCACATGCCGCAGCAAAAGCGTGGATCGTGCTGAATGATCAGCTAGCCAACGAGATGCCATGAGCGGGACGCAGGCATAAAAAAGCCCCGCAAGACGAACAAAAGGATAAAGACGCCAAGCGGGGCTAACACTTTGTTAAGGAGACATCGTGTCGAGCGCAAGATACGACACAGAAAAAGGAATGTAAAGAGCGATGAGCGGTGAAATATAAATGGCGAATGCAATAAGGATTCGAGCGCGAATGAAAGAAAAAAGCGAACAGATGGACAAGGCAGAACTGGAAGAACGCATTGTGGCAATGATGGAAGACGGCCTCAAACGGGCTGACATTGTGCGTGAAACCGGCGCATCGCCCGAAGAAGTGTACAAGATCACGCGCATGTACCGAGTTGAAGTGAGCAAAGGCTCCGGCGGCATGGGCAAAGCCGTGCGGATCAAGGGGTTGGTATGAAGATTGGTGGATTGAATTTGCAAGGCAAAAACTGGCGCATAAAATGCGTGTCGTGTGATGGTGAGCACAAAACAAATGACCTGCCAAAAGCATGCAAAATGTGCGGCAAAGAAGTGCTCATGGTATGGGACATAAGAAGCAAAAACAAAAAACAAACACCCACAGAAAACAAAAGAATCGGTAGGTACAGAGGCTTCTCTGACATCGCAATGACGACGAAAATCAAATGAACTTAGGAGGCAAAGTTAAAGTAGTTTCGAGGTTTGCGGGACAGCCGATTTACCCAAAAGAGGTAGGTGCAACGGCCTTTTTTCAGATTGCACCTACCCCTGTGGATAAGTCTGTAAGTCATTGATTTATATAGTAGGTGCAAGTAGGTGCATAGGTGCAGACTGCACCTACTTGCACTTATGCACCTACGGCTCGTAAGTTATTGATTTATAAGGGTAGGTGCATAGGTGCATAGGTGCACCTCTAAAGAGGGGGAGAGATATATGAAATATCTCCCCTACGGGACACCCCCTTTCTCCCCCTTTAGAGAGAGAGGAAGAAAAGAAAAAAATTTTTTTGTAGGATGAGAATCAAGGGCGCATAGAAGGGATTTTGTATGGCAAAAAATCAAGCAGTCGACATGTTGAACAACCCAAAACAGAGCCTGCCTGAACGGCACAAGGAAAAGCCGTTTACGAAGAAACAGCAGGCGTTCATTCAGCACTATGTGTATCACGATCTGACAAACACTGAAGCTGCTCATCGAGCAGGCTACTCAAACCCAAGACAGATTGCGTATGTGCTTTTACATGATCCCAGATACATGAACCTGCAGATGAAGATTCGTGAACTTCAAGAGGCGCAGCAGAAGAAGTATGAGATCACTTTTGAAAAGGTTGCGCGTGACTTGCAGATGATCAGAGACAGAGCAGTTGAAGATGGTTCGTATGGTGCAGCCGTCACAGCAGAGTTAGGTAGAGCAAAGCTTGCAGGCTTGATGGTTGAGAAGAAAGAGATCAAGCACGGGCGAATCGACCAGATGGATCGATCAGAAGTTGAGGCCAGGCTAAACGCATTGCTCGATAAGAACCAGTTGATTCCTGGGCTACAGGCTGCAGTGGTGGATGACAGCGTGATGGATGTGGAGGATGTGAGTGATGTTGAGGAGGCACAGTTCGAGGATGCAGAGTTTGAGGAGCAGGAAGATGAGGAGCCCGCAGCGGGGCTCCTTGATGATGAGGACGAAGGGGATGATGAGGATGATTACGAATCGGACGAAGAGCCTACCGATGATGGCGAAGAAGACGAATGGTAACGAACCAACGCAATTGGTGGCCTGAAACCTTTGCCTCTACGCCTCAGTTGAGTAATCCGCTTTGGCTTATCAATGCGCCTCACCGCTCGAAAGGCTTTGCTTCGATGCGCCTGACAGCAATACTTGGCTGATGACTGCGTACTCATGAACTTCACACCACACCACAAGCATGTGAACTCACGCTCAACTTTGTGTTGGTGCATCGTGGATGAGTTGGCTCTCATGCCCCCACGAGTTTCTTTCTCGTAGGGGTCTGTTGATGAGATGAGGTCTTCCATAATCAAGACTCCACCACAATCGATTTGCCAATGGCCTGAGGTAGTCGGGTTGTGCGCAAAGCAAACTCCTTGTTGCCAGACAACGTGATGCGCTCTGCTTGGGCACGGCTCATAGCCGTCACCTTCACTTCATGCTTGATTACTTCAAGGTAGCTGATGGTGTACTCAGTCAGAACACCACGAGAATCTTCGTAGCATTCGCTGTAGCACATCGGGCAGCAGTTACGCATGCCCGTGTCAGTTTCGATTGATGCAAGCATGTGCTCAGCAGTCATCGTGCCGCACTCGTCGCAGGGGAAGAAGACTTCTTCCTCAGGTGCGTCTGGTTGCATGGCGAGTTCTTCGTCAGACAAACCATCAAGATGACTGAGCCTTTGCTCCTCCAAATCTTCGACTTCGTCATCGCAGCTAAAGCACATCGCGGTGGTGTTGTGAAACACCATGCTACGTTCATGGTTGTACTCACCACAGCGGTCACAGGAAATCTTGCCGTCGATTGAATTCATGATGCAGTCCTCCAGTATTTGTATGCTTCNGCCTCTGGGATCNTGTTGAGCCATANCCAATCNTTGGCNTTCTTGTCAGTGCGNTGCANGACAAAGTGAGCTTTGTATNTNTCTAAGATCTCATCNGTAGGCTTGTCTTTGCCAAGGTGCAAGATGTCGTTGCTCTTGGGGTCATANACNNNGACTNTNTTTTTCANCGNCTTNACGCATCTCTTTCANCGTTAGTTGTTCGTTGATCAGATCCGATATCAGCCAGTCAATTAGCTCGTCACTCTTNCCATCACCGAATGCATCTATCGCCCANTGCAGGTCTTCACCTANCTCAATCTTCTTGAGNGTGTANTGCTTGGCCTCTTCACGGGCGACTGCGAGGGCTTCTTCAAAANCTTCTTTGCCTTTGCCGAAATCAGATGGTGAGTAGAAGTTCGGGCCACCGCTGCCACCGTTGGAGGCAGTGAACATGCGCTTGCCGTTGATGTAGACAGATGCTCGGAAGCAGTGTGTCTCTTCAGAGAAGGTCGCGTTGTGACTGAGGTTCTTGAGTTCCATGGCAGAGCGCGGTTCTATCGCCGCAAGCGTGGGGTCAAGGTCTTTGGGCTGAAATGGTTTATTGTTGCGTGGTGCCATGATTACTTAGTCTCCTGTTCGCGTTCAGCGAGCCTGCGATCTACGGCTTCATCAATCATCTCTTTCCACCAATCACTCTCGTGAATGATGTCGATTTCGTGGGTAATCATTTCTCTCACTGCTTGAGTCAGCGAGTTTTCTGAGGGTGCTGGCCATTCTTTAAGTTGCATATGCTTTCTCCTTTTGTTTGCTATGCGCGTTCGATAATAATGCTTTGGCGTTACTTGTCAATAGAGAATTATGAGTATCGACAAAAATGTTCCAAAATGTGGGGATTTGTGGGGGTTAGTCGCTCCCACCCCCTCCCACAAGGGGTCTAGCGATTGATTTCAGAGCTTTTCGCGCCCGACTAGGGGTTAGGTGGCGCTTGCGGCCTTGCGGCCTTGTACGGGGCCGTGCGTGCGCCTGAGAGCTTGCGGCCTTTTGCGATTTTTTACGCATGCTTGCGGGCTTGCGGGCTTGCGGCCTTGATCGAATATATATGCTTGCGGCTTGCGGCCTGTGGCGATCCGTGGATCACGGCGGCGGGCCCGAAGGCCTGGGGGATTACTCCCCCGCCTCGATGTCCGTGTATGTGTAGATGTCTCGGACCATGCAGTCGCCGTACTCGACGCCAGGTATCGGCTCGCCGGTGTTGAAGTCTACCGGCTTGGTCGGTTCTTCCAGGCTCGCATCGTCTATCAGGTTGTAAGCTTCTTCCTCGCTATTAGCTTTCACTTCGTAGGTGTGAACCTCTTTGATTTCTACTGAAACGTAATAGGTTTTCAAACTATTTCCTCCTTCCAGCAGTCAATCAGTTCCTTGATAGATGTTTCGACATCGTCGCGTTGTTCCTCATCGAAGTAGTACTTGCCGTTGCGTGCAAGGAAAGCTTTCATTACGGGAAGCTTCCACAGTTGCTCAGCTTCTTTGTCGGTCATCTTGTGAGGGTGTTGGAGGTTGGAAAGACAGAACGATACNTTGACGATATCACTCACTAGTTCGCGTTCTTCTTCGTTGTCCATATCGAACATTGACAGAATCAGTTCAGAGATAACCTTGTTCTCTGACTCGGTTACGTCAAGCTTGAAATTCTGCTCTCCCATTTCTTGCTCGTGGTTTGCGAAAGTAAAAATTGCTTCCGCATGTATGTAGTTTTTCCAGCATATGGCCATGGTGGTGTCTCCTTAGTGGTACTTGTAACTGATGTTTTTGATACGCGGATTCCAGCATGCGCGGCAGTCTTTGCATTCGTTGTTTTGCTTGTGTGCGATGCAATCGCGGCCAAATGGTTTGCCGGTGTGGACCGTGCTGGTGTGCTGGTAGTGTTTGACCGGCGCTTGGTCGATGTTTGGCGACGATACGCGCACGACCAAATTCTTTGGGAAGCTTCCGTGTTTGCGCATGAATCGCGCAATCATCAGATACTCTTTGGTGGGTAGCCAGTGCTTGGTGTTTGGTGTGGCGATTGCTACACGCACGATATTGGCTAGGTGCTCGTCGCTTTGAATATCGCCGCTGTCAAACCAGCGGAAATAGTCGTCGCCATTGATGGCTGTCACCATGGCGTCAACCCAGCCAGTAGTAAAAATTGCGTCTAGCCGTTTGGCGTGTGCCTTTTCCACTACCGGCCAAACATATGCGCCCTTGAGTGCATAGCAGCCATGGCAAACCGTGCCTTCTACTTTGGCGAGCTTGCTGCCGGTCTTGCATTCCTTGGCGCTGATGCCCCATGACTTGCAAGGCATCTTGCTAGTCTTTGATAGTCCGCCCACGGCGGCGCGTGCTTCTGATACTTTCATTCTTTTGTGTCCTTTTGTTGCCAGCCAATTGCTTGACTGTTGCGTTTATTTTAGCAAATTTTGCTAGGCATTTGCACATTTTTCTGGGTGACCAGGCATCCACCAGGAGCCCGTCACGAGCTCGGCTTGCGGCCCGCCAAGCTTGCGGCCTTGTGCGTTTTATATATGTTTTGCTCGCAGTGCCTGCGGCCTGCCAGGCTTGCGGCCTCGAGGCATCTATATATATTTTGCCTGCGGCCTGGCATCCCGGCGGCGGGCTCATGCTCGAGGCCAGGCTCCTGGCGTTGATCCGAAAAAAAATGGGGGCCGCAGCCCCCAGGTTGATTATGACTGATACTGTTCTAGCCATTCGGGCTCAGCATCGAGCAGCCGGTAGCAGGACTGAATCATGCCAGCGTATTGGTCGCCATAATCCCAGCTGCCGAATGTCGCATCCGACTTGGCTGCAGTGAACCATCGCGAGTATTGGTTCTTTTGCTCGGCCTCGACTGATTGCTTGTAGCGTTTCAGTATGCGGATTTCGATTGGACCTATTTCGTGGTGATATCCCACATAGGTTGCATATGGTTTTTCAACGTCTCTGGTTTTTCCGAATGGGTTTGCCATTGGTTTGCTTTCCTTTTGTTTTGGATCCGCGGATCAGGTTGAGAGTGGGGGCCGGAGCCCCCGGTTGATTATCGGTTGCCGATTAGTTCGAGGACTATGTCGTTGGCTGCGGTCAGGTCATGCCCGCCAATGTTCCATTCGTACAATTCCTCGATGGTCCCGCGTCCTGTGTAGTTCGGGCCATCTTTCCAATTGTAGACTGTCGCCACATCGCCATTGTGATCGAATACCCATTCGACATCGACTTTATAACCATCAGTTCCGCCATTAGGCTCGCCAATCAGTTTAACCAGTTCGGCATAAGGCATATTGAATGCGCCGACAAAATGAGTGCCATTCGCGCATCTGCCAGACTCGGCGTTGATTTTGGCGCACTCGGCGCGGATTACTGGGTGCCACAGGGTATTGATGTGATCGCCAGCACAATAATTTTCGTGTGCCCATTGGCGGTACTCGTCGGCATCGGTTTCGTTTAGTTTTTGAAATAGCATATCGTTTTCCTTTTGATTTTGCTTTGCTGTTACATTCTAATTGATGCAAGACTGCATCGCAATAGGCACCCGATTGGATGCCCATCACGTTGATGCCTAGACCATATCGATGCGGACACTAGTGCGCTCGTGGGCTTTGACCTGAGCCAGCGTGACCTTGTACTTGGCAATCTCGCCATTGATCTGCATTTTGCCTTCGCTGCGACCAGTGCGCGCTGCGATCTTTTTGGCGCGTTCTTTTGCTGGCGACATTCGCGCCGCAATCTCGGACTCGATAGCAGCCAACTCTTTTGCCTTTTTGGTTTGAGATATCTCGAACTTCAAAAGCTTTTGCGCTGCGATTAGATCTTTAAGTGATTCCATTTTGTTTGCCTTTTGTTTCAGTGCGTCATTGCACAAGTGCAATCTAATCTATTTTGATGCAACGCACAAGCAAAACAACGCAACGCCAATGCAACAAGCTAGACACAAGTTAGACATCACCTGATCAGCAGGGCGCACCTTACTGTTAAACTTCCGCGCTCACATCGTCGCGGCCTTCCATCGCGCCACTCAGTCGCCCGCTCAGCCTAACAGTTTGCATGGTCTGCGCGCGGCCTAGGTACCCTAGGGCGTGCACCCAAAAAAAGCCCGCGACTTGTCGCGACCCCACCACCCCCTATACAGCGCAGCGTATAGTGTTAGTGTATATATAACGTTCCCCACCCATAATGTTATGAAAAATAGAAATGGCTAACCTGAGTCACCTCTCTGAAGGCGAGATGAAAGAGATTTTGATGCTGCAGGAGCGTTTGATGCTTCTTGATACGCAGCACAAGGCGAAGGACTCGTTCATGGAGTACATACGGTACATCTGGCCGAGTTTCATTGAGGGTGATCACCATCGGATCATTGCGGAGAAGTTGACTCGTGTGGCGAAGGGTGAGTTGAAGCGGTTGATTGTGAACATGCCGCCCCGTCATACGAAGAGTGAGTTCGCTTCGATCTACTTTCCGTCTTGGGTGATGGGTTTGAATCCTGACATGAAGATCATGCAGACCACGCACACGGCTGATTTGTCGATCAATTTTGGTCGAAAGGTGCGTAACCTGATGGATTCGGACGAGTATTCTAATATTTTTCCCAAGGTATCCTTGGCCTCTGACTCAAAAAGTGCGGGGAAGTGGCAAACAAGCCAGGGTGGTGAATATTTTGCAGCAGGTGTGGGTGGTGCGATAGCGGGTAGGGGTGCAGATTTGTTGATTATTGACGATCCGCACTCTGAGCAGGACGCAATGTCGATTAATTTGTTGGATTCTTGCTACGAATGGTACACATCGGGGCCGAGGCAGCGACTTCAGCCTGGTGGTTCGATTGT
>FUFK010044006.1_pt1 | contig 25700 bp, 9 predicted proteins | sample 1021851 | NCBI WGS metagenome assembly FUFK01 (sample SAMEA51879418, study PRJEB19060) | metagenome | reverse complement strand
AAAAATTTTTTTGATATATAAAATCAAGATGTGGTTTCATTTAATGCAAAAAAATTTCTCTGAAAATTTTTCGTCCGTAGAGGTCGATGATTATACTCACGAATACCTTATAAGAATCCCTGAGTGGATTGTCAATGAGATGAACTGGTACGATGGAACAGAGTTAAACATTAAATTAGACGGAGAGGAGATTATCATCCATGAACGAGAATAGCACCTATCACATTTACTTTCAAGATAAATGCATCTTCAAGAATTTAAGTGAAGATGATTTTCATTTTATATGGGGTAAACTCTACACTTCATATCACAAAGAAGAGATTACATATACCTTTATTGAGGAAAACCCTACAATTCAGAAAGAACTTTCCGAATCATCTTATTGACTGACCACTATATAAGTGGTATAATGAATTTGTAATTACACGTTATTATGGCTAAAGGATTTACAGTCAAAGCAAAATCGCCCGTTGCGAAAAAAGCAGCAGCGAAACCAGAGTGGGACTATAATAAAGCAAGAGAGATGATCAAAGGTAAGTCGGTTGTCTTTTGTCTACCTGGTAGAGGAGTATCATATACTTTCTTAAAGAACTTTGTACAATTATGTTTTGACATTGTACAGGCAGGAGCACAGATACAGATATCTCAGGACTACAGTAGTATGGTAAACTTTGCACGTTGCAAGTGTTTAGGTGCAAATGTGTTACGAGGTGCTGACCAAGTACCTTGGGATGGAAAGTTAAAGTATGACTATCAGTTATGGATTGACTCTGACATTGTTTTTAATACAGAGAAGTTTTATCAATTAGTATTAATGGACAAAGATCTTGCATCTGGTTGGTATTGTACAGAAGATGGGAATACAAGTTCAGTAGCTCACTGGATGGAGGAGGATGACTTCCGTAAAAACGGTGGAGTGATGAACCATGAGACCCTCGAAACTATGGGTAAAAGAAAGAAACCCTTTACAGTTGACTATACAGGTTTTGGATGGTTACTAATTAAGAAGGGTGTCTTTGAGCATAAAGAGATGAAGTATCCTTGGTTTGCTCCAAAGATGCAAGTCTTTGAGTCTGGTGAAGTACAGGATATGTGTGGCGAAGATGTCTCGTTCTGTTTAGACGCAAAAGAAGCAGGTTTTGAGATATGGGTAGATCCAAGAGTACGTGTAGGACATGAAAAAACAAGAATCATCTAAAGATAGATACCGCATCCGTCATAATCAAGAAGTTTTAGGGGACAACTTGACTACTGAAGAGTATTGTGATATGATGGAGGATATAGCACAACAATACTATGAGGGAAAATTCCCGAATCCCCTCTCGTTAACTACTGAAATTTGTGAATAATGGCTGCAAAATGGAACATGGGTGGAACTATCGAGTCGAAACCCAAGAAAACAAGACAAGGAAGAGGTCAACATAGTAAATACTCCGCTACCTCTCGTAATAAAGCTAAAAAAAGATATAGAGGGCAGGGCAAGTGAACTGCTGGCACTGCGGAACTGAGTTGATCTGGGGAGCAGATCACGACATAGAGGATCTAAATGATGGAGAGGAGTCAGAATATGACTTTTTCTCCAATTTTTCTTGTCCGAAATGTCATTCATATGTTGAAGTATTCCACTATAACGGTCCTATAGACGATGAGCACACTGATAACTAATTTACCTGCTGTAGAATTATGGGTGAGAAAGGAATATTTGACCGATCATAAGTCAGGTCATGGCGAATTTACACGAGGAGTCTGGGTTTCTGCAAAAAGTATACCTGGTCGTGCCTTTTATTTTGAAACTTATCTACCTGAGTACGCTGCGATATACGATAAATTACCAATATCCGCTTTTGTCTCGTCTCCTGAGACTCCAAATCCTGATATGACGCTACATAATCTGCAGTTTTGGAACTGTATGGACTATGGAGTTGCTTCAATATGCAAAAACTTTATTGGTTCTATGCACTATGAGGTCTATACAAGAGATTATGGAACGCAAACGGGCACTTATGTGTGTACATTAGACAATTATCACGAGGATATCGACACAGTTGACTACTCAACTAGCGAATCACCTGCAGAACATAAGTCTCATAACATCATAGAACTTGATAATGGTCAATATTGTCTATATCCAAACAATAGAATGAGAATTTATGACAATAGTATCACTCCAGAGGTGCCCAAAACACCTGATTTTAAGGTTTCTACAGTATACTATCAGGTTGAAAATGGTCATGACCGTGATGGATTGGGTAATGATGAGAATTATTTTTGGAAAACAGCAAAAGAGAGAAATAATTTTAGTATAAATGTTGAAGCAGACCCAAATATTGGAGCAGGAAACACAGCAGTACAATAAGTGTTACACAACTCACATAAATAAAGTGAGTATACTCTTATTTAATGTACGGGCAACGAGTTTCGAGGTCATTTAAAGACATTAGTTTGTCTTTTGAACCTCATCCAGTTACTAAAGATCTTCCTGTTCTTAAGAATGCGAATGCAATTCGTCGTTCTGTACGTAATTTAGTGCAAACAATTCCTGGTGAGAGATTTTTTAACCCACTTTTGGGTTCATCAGTGTACGATAGTTTGTTTGATCTNTATGATTTTGGTGTTTCTACATTAATTCAAGAAGAAATCATCACAACAATAGATAATTTTGAACCGAGAGTCGAAAATGTTCAAGTCAGAGTCGATCCTAGACCTGATGTGCACAATTTTGACGTTACAATCTTCTTTGATATTGTAGGACAAGAGTTACCATCTCAAGAATTCTCATTTATCCTAGAAGCAACTCGATAATATGCCATTTACTAAGTTTACAAATCTAGATTTTGATCAAATCAAGTCACAAATTAAGAGTTATCTAAGAGCAAACTCTGATTTTAAGGATTTTGACTTCGATGGGTCAAACTTTTCGGTTCTTATTGATACATTAGCGTATAATACTTACATAACTGCGTTCAACTCAAACATGGTTGTGAATGAATCTTTCTTAGATTCTGCAACTTTAAGAGAAAACGTAGTCTCATTAGCAAGAAATATAGGTTATGTGCCCCGTTCAAGGTCTGCAGCNAAGGCACANGTGAGTTTTAGNATAACCACTACATCTACNACCCCTACATTNACTCTNGGGGCAGGTCTAGTGTGNATTGGAGCGTCTGAAGATAGTACAGTAATGTTCTCNATACCATCTAGCATCANTACAACCGTAAACAATGGGGTTGCAAACTTTAATAATATTGATGTTTTTCAAGGAACCTTCTTAAGAAAGCAATTTATAGTTGATGGATCACTTGATCAGAGATTTTTACTTGATAATTCATTTATTGACAGTTCAACTATAGTTGTTAAAGTCCAAGGACCTAATGAAACAGGTCTTGGAAGAGAATATTCGCTTGCAAGTAATATTTTGAACCTTGATTCTACATCAGAGACATATTTAATACAAGAAGTNCAGGATGAAAAGTANGAATTACTGTTTGGTGATGGATATTTTGGTAAAAAACTTGAAAATGGAACAATAATAACTGCAACTTACATCATTACTGATGGAAAAGCAGGAAATGGGTCTGCAAACTTCACTTATAACGGAAGAGTTTTAGATTTAGACGATAATCCAATCGTTCCAACCTCCAATGTAACGATTACAACTAATCAATCTGCACAAAATGGTGGAGATATTGAAAGTATTGACTCAATTAAGTATTTTGCACCTCGCATATACGCCTCTCAGTACCGTGCTGTGACCGCCAGAGACTACGAAGCGATAATTCAGTCCATTTACCCTAATACAGAGTCTGTATCCGTTGTAGGGGGCGAGGAACTCGATCCACCAGAGTTTGGACAAGTGCTCATAAGCATAAAACCTAAGAATGGTGACTTTGTATCTGACTTTGATAAACAAAATATTCAATCAAAACTGAAAAACTATTCGTTGTCTGGTATTAATCAGAAAATTATTGACTTGAAGGTGTTATATGTAGAAATTGATAGTGGAGTATATTTTAATAGTTCACAAGTCACCAATGTAAGTGAAGTAAAGAGTAAGGTATTGAGTGTTTTAAACACATTCTCAACTTCAAATATCAATAAATTTGGTGGAAGATTTAAATATAGTAAATTAGTTCAAATAATAGATGGTGCAGATACTGCTATCACATCTAACATCACCAGAGTGATCATAAGACGTAATATGAAGTGTCTTATNAATCAGTCTGCACAATATGAACTTTGCTATGGTAACTCATTTAAGAAAAGTCCAAATGGATTCAATATAAAGAGCACAGGATTCACTGTAGCAAATCAAACAGGAACTTTATACTTTACTGATACTCCCAATGCAACAGGAGACATGGGTGTGATCTCAGTAGTCAAAGAATCTGCTCAAACTAATGAACTCACTGTTATAGTTAAGTCTGCTGGAACTGTAGATTACAAAAAAGGTGAAATTATGATTAATACCTTGAATATTACTTCTACAGAAAAACCAAATGATATTATAGAAATTCAAGCATGTCCTGATTCAAACGATGTCATCGGTTTGAAAGATCTTTATTTGAGTTTTTCAGTATCTGACAGCACAATAAATATGATTAAGGATACAATTTCATCTGGAGAACAGATATCTGGTGTCGGATATAAGACAACTTCAAGTTATTTGAATGGAAGTCTGAAAAGAGGAGATACTTCAACATCAACTGCTTCAGTATCGACAACAACATCAACAACTACAACTACAACAAGCACTAGCTCAGGCACATCATCGTCTGGAGGCGGATACTAAGAAATGATACAAACTGGTTTTGAGAAACGAGTACAGGTTCAGCAAATACTAGCGAATCAACTCCCTGACTACATTCGGGCAGAGAGTCCAAAGACGCTTGACTTCTTAAAACAGTATTATATTTCTCAAGAGCATCAATCTGGTGTAACTGATCTTACTGATAATCTAGATCAGTATATAAAGTTGGACAATTTGACCCCAGAGGTAATAACTGGTAAAACAACTTTATACTCTGGAATATCTTCAACAACAGATTCTATCCAAGTCTTCTCTACAAAGGGATTTCCCGATCAATACGGATTATTTAAGATTGATGATGAAATATGCACATATACAGGACTAACAACTAATACATTCACTGGTGTAATTCGTGGTTTTACTGGAATTACCAGTTATAGAACAGATTTAAACACTGAGGAGTTACTTTTTGAAGAGTCAAATCAAGCAGCACATGATTCTGGTGAAGAAGTTAAAAATTTAAGTGTAAATTTTCTTAAGGAATTCTATAAAAAGTTAAAATATACATTAACACCTGGTTTAGAGAATGTTGATTTTGTTTCAGACCTTGATGTTAATAACTTTATAAAAGAATCGAGAGCATTCTACGAAGCAAAAGGAACCGAAGAGTCATTCAAGATATTATTTAAAGTATTGTATGGTGAAACACCTATAGTTATTGATTTAGAGAAATATCTACCAAAACCCTCCTCTGCTGAATATATTAGAAGAGAAATTGTTGTAGCGGAAAGAATTTCTGGTGATCCTGATAAACTTGTTGGACAAACAATCAAAAAGGCATCTGATTTATCAACTCAAGCATCAGTTTCTGAAGTTGAAATATTTACAAGGTCGGGAATAAGCACATATTTTAAATTAGGTCTATTTGTTGGTTTTGATGACAGAGATTTAATTGAAGGTACTTTTGAAATACAACCAAAAACATCTAATATAAATCCTGTATCGGTTGGATCATCAGTAATCACTGTAGATAGCACTATTGGGTTTGGTGCTACAGGAACTTTACTATCTGGTGATAATATTATCACATATTCATCAAAAACTGTAAATCAATTTTTAGGGTGTGTTGGTGTTGATAATGCTATGGGTGTTAAATCACCTATTCGCACAAACGATGTATTTTTCGGGTATGAGGAAGGTGATTTAGATAGAAAAGTTGAAATTAGAATAACAGGAGTATTATCTGATGTAGAAACAATAGGTGATGTTACTGCTACATCTGAAGGAGAAAAGATTTATGTAAAAAATGTTGGTGAAAAAATAAAAAACCCCTCTTTTAATAAAACTCAGAAGGAAATATTTGCAAATTCTTGGATTTATAATACAAGTTCTAGATTTTTTGTAGATAATACAAACAATGGATATAATTTAATCTCTAGCCCAGATTCATCTGCTTTAAAAGTTGGTGATAAGGTAGATGTGCTAATAGGTTCATCAGAAGTGGTTGCCCATACAAATGCGACTGTTTTAGAAATTAATGATAAACGTGTTACATTAGACACTGGAGGTAATTTTACACCATCTCCATCCATAAACTATTCTCTAAGAAGAAAGTTAGAAACCGCAAATAGCGTTGGTGCTCCATTAATACATGGAAACGACTTAATAACTGCAGATATACAAAACGTNTACACTGAGAAAGAAAACTGTTTTTATGTTGCTTCAAATTCTATACCATCATATCAATTAACAAAAAATCTTGATCAAGCGATTATTACCTCACTTGTTCCTACAAATTTACAAAATTTTAATACAAACAAATTACAATATAGTGTACTGGTATTTAATAGTGACGTACCATTTAATACAGGTGATGAAGTTATCTACAATGCTGAAAACAATACGATAATTGGGTTAGAGGATGGTGTATCATATTTTGTAAAAGTATTAACAGACAAGAAAAAAATACAATTATATAGATCAAGATCATTAATTGACGCAGATAATACTACAACACCAACTCTTGAATATTTTACTGCACCAGCAACATCTGGATTTCATAAGTTCACTATTGTATCCCAAAAAACTCAATTTATACATCCTCAGAAATTATTACGTAAGTTTCCATACAATCTTGATATAAAAACAGGAGAGAACTCTGTAACAGCACCAGGTGCTCTTGGAATGCTTGTGAATGGTGTAGAGGTTATAAACTATAAGTCAGAGGATAAAGTTTACTATGGACCGTTAGACGACATCAGAGTGTACAATGGAGGTACAAACTTTGACGTTGTAAATTTACCATCAATTACAGTTAGTGGAGGAGTTACTACTGCTTTAGTTCAACCAGTAGTTAAAGGAAAACTCACAGATGTCCTTGTTGATCCTCAAGATTTTGATATTAAAAAAGTATCCTCTGTAACTATTACAGGTGGTAATTCATCTGGGGTTGTATTAGAAGCTCAATTAGAAGAGAGAAATAGAGAACTTAAATTTGATGGAAGACAATCCACAGCAGGTGGTGGTGTAGATGTTATTAACGATACTATTTCTTTCCCAAGCAATCATAATCTTATCAGTGGTGATGAAATCATATACAGCAAAAATGGCAACAATGCAATAGGAGTTGGAATTAGGACTACTGCGTATCAAGATGGTCAAAACCTTATTGTTACAGGATTAACACTTAATAATGGTTCAGTTTATATTGCTGAAGTAGTTAATAATAAGACCATAAATTTATATCAAACTGTAGGAGATTACTCAGCAGGTATTAATACTGTTGGTTTTACAACTGCAGAAACATCAGGTATTCATAAATTTAGAACAAAAAAATCAAAAAATACAATTTCAAAAATATCAATAGTTGATTTTGGAACAGAATTTGAAAATCGTAAATTAATTGTGCAACCCACAGGAATAAGCACTGCTCATGATACTATTTTCTTCAAAAATCATGGATTTAATGATGGAGAGGTAATTACATACTCTACCGATGGAACAATTATTGGTGGTTTAGATACTAATTTACAATATAAAGTTATNAAATTAAATGAAAATGAGTTTAGATTAGCAAATGCTGGTGCTGCTGGAACAATTACTGCAAATTATGATAGAAATAATTATGTAAATATAGTTTCTGCAGGTAGTAGTGAACAGTTTTTTGCATATCCACCAATAAATGTTACAGTAAATGCAGATATTATTGGTGGTGTAGGAGTAATTACTGCAACTCCAGTAATAAAAGGTTCAATTTCTGATGTTTATTTGTACAATAATGGTACTGGATATGGATCAAAAACAATTAATTTTCACAAAAAACCAGATATTTTTGTAAAAACTGGTAAAAATGCAGAATTAAAACCAATAATTGATGGTGGAAAAATAATTAATGTACAGGTTACAAATACTGGAAGTGAATACACATCACCCCCAGACTTAGAAGTTGTAGGTATTGGATCTGGAACTGGTGCAAAACTAAGAGCAGTTATTGAAAATCAAAAAGTTGTTGATGTAGTAGTTTTGAATACTGGTATTGGTTATACTGCTGCTACTACTTCTATCAAAGTAACTTCAAGTGGTGCTAATTCATCTCTAGAAGCGTCTGTAAGACACCTTACACTTAATGACCACGAAAGACATGGTGATGAAATTTTAACGGACACTGGGGACGGTTTACAGTATGGTATGATCGGATACTCAACTTCTATAGGTTTATCTGAATTTGGTGATGATAGTATTAAACACTCTCCAATAATAGGATGGGCATATGACGGAAACCCAATTTATGGACCTTATGGATATGATGATCCATCAAATAATAATTCTCAAATAAGAAATTTATCAACAAGTTATGTGCTTTCACCGTCTAGCGTGATTGATAGACCCACTGGATTTGCTAATGGATTTTTTGTTGATGATTATAAATTTGATAATTCTGGAGACCTTGATAAACACAATGGAAGATTTACCAAAACACCAGAATACCCAAATGGTGTATATGCATATTTTGTAGGAATCAACACTAATACACAAACCTCTATATTTCCACACTATATCGGAAATTCTTACAGATCAAAAGTAATTAATCAAGAAGTAGATCAAACATTTGATTTTACCAATTCTAATTTAATTAGAAACACACTCCCATATTCAGTTAGTGAATCTGGATCTGATAATGATTTCATAAATGAACCAAATGAAATATTATTACAGAGTTCAACTATAGAGTCTGTAACTAAAGGTTCTGTAGAATTGTTTGATATTCATGAAGTAGGTCAAGGATATAAAGTAGGGGATGTTGCGAAATTTGATAATACTGATACCAATGGTGGTGGTATTAGTGCATTTGTAGATTCGATTACTGGGAAATCTATAGAAAATTTATCAACTGCAATTGAAGATTATCAAAATGCAAAATTAATATGGAATAATTCAGAAGTCTCCGTTCATACTAGTCAACCTCACACGTTAATAGACAATGATAATGTTGTATTATCTGGTATTTCCACATTTATTTCAAAATTAGTAGGTGAGCATACGATAGGTATTTCTTCAGAAAAGACAATATTAATTAAACAAACTCCTGCAATTACTGCAGCAGGTATTGTAACAGATATATTTGTAGCAACAATGCCCAATATATCAGTAGGTTCAACTATTGGTATTGGGACTGCTAGACTGTCGATATTAAATAAGTTTCCAGATAAAAAAGTTATTCGTGCAATTACGGAGCATACAGCGGGAATTCACACTGCATCTACTGAAGTTATTGAAATATCTGATAAATTTACCATTCCACTCAAGACTTCATATTTTGAATCTAAGTTAGATGACAAAATATTCTTTAATCCAACACAAGAACTGGGTATAGGGACTGTATCAGGTCAAAGTGGTATATCAACAATTGTGGTTGGTCACATTCCAACACCAACATCAATACCTTATCAGAGTATTTTTATTCCAAATCACCCATTTACACAAAATCAAGAGGTCACATTAACTAAGGGTGGAAGCACTAGAATAGTTGTTTCTAATACAGGTGATGGGGCAACATTTAATATTCCTGAAACAGGAGACACACAAAATCTGTTTATTATTAATAAATCCAAGGATCTCATTGGATTAACAACAGAGGTTGGTCTAACCACTAGCACAGATGGATTATTTTTCAGAGCATTCAGTTCAAATAATAATGATACTGATTTCTTATATTCAATTGAATCTAATTTCTCACAAGAAACTGCAAGAGTTGAGAAGATAAAATCAACTATATCAATATCTACTGATCATGGACTAGAAAATGGAGATATTATTACACTTACAGTAAAACCAAAGCAATCTTTAGGTATTGGAACATCAGAGTCATTGTTAGTTAAATATAATACACAATATGATAAAATTCTCATAAATCCAATATCATTTGGATCTACTGCAGTAAATTTAAGTAAAAATGAATTTGAGTTGACATCTCATGGATTTGAGACTGGTGAGAAAGTTTTTTATAATTCAACCAATTTTATAAGTGGATTGAGCACAGGATCTTATTATGTTCATAGAGTTGATGATAACAAATTTAATCTATCTGTTACGAGAAAAGATAGTATATCTGAACCACCTTTATTAATTAATCTAGGGTCACAGGGTTCTTCGCATGAAATTAGTAAAATAAATCCACCAATATCTGTAATAAAAAATAACAATTTAGTATTCAACATGGGTGATGCTTCACTCTCTGGATACAATATGAAAATATTCTATGATAGTGACTTTTATAATGAATTAGTATCAATAGGTGCTACAACAGGTTTTAGTGTAGTAAGTGCAGGAAGCACCGTTACTGTTAATTACTCTAACGAATTACCCTCTAAAATTTACTACAGTCTTGAAAAATCTGGATTTATTAGTACAGCAGACACTGATGTATCAAACTATTCTCAAATAAAATATGAAGATAGTAAGTATAATGGATCATATACTATATCAGGTGTTGGTGCAACTGTATTTGATATATCTGTAAGAAATAAACCAGAACAACTATCTTATGTAAAAACTACATCTGACTTAACTTATACTACGAAATCATACGCAGCTGAGGGTGGTGTTGGATCACTAAGTCTAACATTCGGTGGTGCAAACTATAAAAAACTACCTGAGTTTGTAAGTATAGCATCTACTAATGGTATCAACGCAGATATAATACCTGTATCAAGCACTGTAGGTAGAATCAAAGAATTTACAATCAATGATCAAGGATTTGATTTCTCTGCAGATAGAACTTTAAATCCAGAGGTGTATATCTCACCAAGTATAACAATTGTAGATAGAAATGAGATAACAGGCATTGAAATACTTGATGGTGGAAAAGGATATACCTCACCACCAGATTTATCACTTGTGAATCCAACAACTGGTAAAAAGTATGAAACTGGTGTCTTAAAAGCAAAGATACAGGGATCATCAATAGACAGTATTGATGTTCAAGAAACACCCGTTGGTTTGAACGAGGTAACAAATTTAATATTTGCTGAGAATGGTGATAACGGTGTGGGCATCAATAGTTGTTTTAGCAACACTGCTGGAATAGTAACGTGTTTCTTGGCTACTCCTATTATTGGATTTACAACAATACCATTTGCTGTAGGTGATAAGGTATTTGTTGAGGGAATAAGTTTAATTGATAATATTGGTGATGGATTTAATTCTGCCGATAATAAGTATAATTTTTATGATGTAATTGCATACTCGAACACTAATCCAGCAAAATTAGTATTTGATGCCTCTAAATTTGTATCATCTAATCCTGGTATCGCAGTAACATCACAAAATTCCTTTGCTTCTGTAATTAAAAAATCTAATTATCCAATATTTGAAGTTACACAAGTTCCTAAAGCATTTAACGTAGGTGAAAAAATATTTACCAAAAATGGTGATACATACACTGAGAGAGATTTAATAGTAACTGAAAATTTAAATGATACAATAAAAGTTTACGGTACTTATGATTTAAGTGTGGGAGATCAAATATTTGGTCAAATTTCTGGAACATTAGCAACAATTAAACTACTTAAAGAGAATAGAGCCATATTTAAGGTAGATTATTCCTCACGTAAAGATGTGGGATGGTCAAATGATATTGGTAAATTAAATTTAGATTATCAAGTTTTACCTGATAATGACTATTATCAAAATTTATCATATACAATTAAGAGTAAACAAACTTACGATACAATATCTTCGACTGTAAACGGTCTTTTACATCCAACTGGTCTTAAAAATTTTGCTGATACTGGAATTACATCAACCACTAAGGTGTCAGTTGGTGCAACTATTGAGTCTTCTAGTGAAGCTAGTCTAGATATTATCACTGAAAAGAGAGTAGATACTTTAAATTTCTTTGATGAAGGTATTGATATTGATACTCTCCCAGATGATATCAATCCAACTAAATCAAAATTTATTAAATTTAATAATAAGAAATTAGCAGATTATATTAATTGTATTAGTAATAGAGTATTATCTATTGATGATTTTAGTTTAGAATTCTCTAACGCAGGTGGTGGTGAGTCTGAATTATTTGTTGACGCTCATGATTACAGTATATTGGATGGATATTCAAGATTTTTAGTTCAAGTAGTTGATCCTGTAGGAACTGAAAGACAGGCAACTGAAATAATCACATTACCATCTCCTTCAGGAGATATCATCACATTTGAAAAGGGATCTCTTGATAATAGATCTGATCATCAGATAGCAAATATTGAGGGTGATTTGACTGATGGTGTATTAAGTCTAAGATTTACACCATTTGAGAAATTTAATACTGACTATGATATCAAAATTATTAAGAATAAATTTACATCATCAGGTATAGGATCGACATCTATTAGTGTTGGTTTTGTAGATCTAGTATCCTCTAATCAATCTGTGGGCACTGGTTCAACGGTAAATTTAATACAGAGAGAGGTTGATAAAACTGAATCATTATTCGTTAATGCTGAAATCATTAATAATTCAACAAATGAGAGAACATATGCTGAAATATTTGTTGACCACGATAGTTCAAATACTTTTGCATCTGAATTTTACTTCGATAATGATTCAAACGATACAATTTCGGATAGATTTATAGGAACATTTACATCTAGTATAAGTTCAGGATTGATTAATCTTGATTATCAAAATACAGATCCAAATAATGTAACTATAAGAACAAAGATTGTTGGATTTGGAACAACTGCATCTGGAATAGGAACTCATATATTTAAATCTACTGGACAACCAGATGATTCAGTAAAATCTGCTAGACTTCAAACAAATTATGTAAGCATAGCATCAACAGGAACTGTTTTTACTGTTGATAAGTCTGATGTATCTACAATTAAGGCTGTATCTAAAGTTGGGTATGGTAATAGTTCTGCTCTTCACCAATTCCTAATAATTAATGATTCATCCGAATCTTATATTACTCAATATCCATTTTTACCAGTGGGGACTGGAAATACAACAGGAATTGGCACATTTGGATCTGAATTTAATGGATCAAATCTAAATATCAAGTTTTTCCCAGATGCAGGTGTATCAAACGTAACTGTTCAAACTCATAGTGAAATTATTCAAACAGATAGTGATTTTGTTAATTTACCAGAAGTTTTATCGTATGGATCAATAAGTGAAGAGGTGATAACTTCTGCATATAACGCTAGAAATGGTAACAGAGTTGATAAAACAGCTTTCAACGTAAATCATGAGGGCATCCCTATATTCCAAAAAACATTTGATCCTGCATCATCATTAAATTTAACAACGAATGTTTTCAACGTAAAAGATCATTTCTTTAATACTGGAGAAAAACTGACATATGCTGCAGGTTCATCATTTGCAACTGTCACTCCAGTAAGCATGAAAACAGGTGGTAGTAATATTCCAACAACTGTTTATGCTATTAATGATGGTTCAGATGAGTTTAGATTAGCGACATCCAGAGCAAATGCACTTGCTGGAACAGCAATAAACTTTTCATCTGCTGGTAGTGGTAACGCACATACACTTACCATGGATAAGAAATTATCAAAAGCAATTATTTCTATTGATGGTGTTGTTCAAAGTCCAATAGCTTATACTAAATTAGCGTACACTCTTCAAGATAATTATGGATCAATCGGTGCTGGAGAAACTGTATTTTCACTATCAGGCATAGGAACAATCGGCACTGGTGATCTTCTAAAGATTGATGATGAGTTTATGAGGGTTAATTTAGTTGGTTTAGGAGTCACTGCTTTAGGACCAATTATAGGATCGGGTGCATTTAATCTTGTTAATGTAGAGAGAGGTGTTGTAGGAACAACTGCAGCTACTCACAATGATGGTGCTGTTGCAAGAGTGCATTTAGGATCATATAACTTTGTTGGTAGTAAAATTCATTTTACAGAACCACCTTTAGGAAATAGTACAAATGTATTTAATGATGAAACTCTATTACCAGAACCTCGATCAACATTTGGGGGAAGGGTTTATACAAGACAGGATTATTCCACAAATACAGTATTTGACAGTTTATCAAAAGAGTTTACAGGTATTGGTGCAACTTACACACTCACTGTCGGTGGTGCTAACACCACAGGAATAGAAACTGGAAGTGGTGTCTTGTTCTTGAATGACGTATTCCAAACACCAACTACAACAAATAATGAAGGAAATATCTATAGTTTTGTTGAAGGTGCAACAGGTATAACAAGTGTTACATTTACAGGAATAACAGATGGATCAAACAACTTAATTATATCTGGTGAGGATGTTAATCAGAACCAGTTACCTAGAGGTGGGGTAATTGTATCATTAGGATCGACTAATGGACTAGGTTTTGCTCCATTAGTCGGTGCAGCAGTAACTGCAGTTAAGAATCAGAGTGGTGCTATTACTGCAGTTGGTATCGGAACTAGAGATACTCATGGTTCTGGATATAGGGGTGTTGTTCCCGTGACTGTTACAGATATTGCCTATGAACATAGATTTGAAAGTGCTGGTATAGGTTCTATAAGAAAAGGTTCATTTGCAGGTCAAGGATATACAGCAACAAACGCAGTGTATACATCAAATACGGGTGTATTTGTCATAACTATACCTAATCATAATTTAACCACTAGCGATACTGTTGGTATTGATACTGGTGGTATAGTCTTTAGATGTTCAAAAGATCATTTTGCAACACTTCATCCATATCCACGATCAGGTCCAACACCTACATCCACAAATGGTGATCCAATAGTTGGTCAACAAGTTGCTATCGCTGCTACCACAACAGATACGATAACAATTAACGTTGGTGCAGGTGGTGGTGCAGGTACAGGAGCAGTAGTAAGTGCAACTGTAGGTGTTGGTGGAACTCTTACTTTTGCTGTTACCTCCGCTGGTTCTGGATATGTAAACCCACAAATTAATATACCTCAACCATCATATGAAAATCTTGAAGTTGTTGGTGTATCAAGATTAGGTCAAGGTGCGACAACTGAGACTGGTAAAAACCTATTAATTTCAGTTGATGTTGGTCCTACCAGCACAGTTGGCATAGGATCAACGCTACGTGAGGTAAAATCATTTAAAATTACTAGACCAGGATATGCGTTTAGAAAGGGTGATGTATTCAAACCAGTAGGTCTTGTAACAGATCGTGGACTTGGATCTGTTGTGCAGGAATTTGAACTCACTGTTTTAGAAACATTCACAGATTCATTTGCATCATGGCAGTTTGGTGAATTAGATAATGTTGATTCAATACGTAATTTACAAGATGGATTCCGTAAAAGATTCCCACTTCAATTTAATGATGAACTACTAAGTTTTGAGAAGGATGAGGATTCTGAAATAGATTTGAATGCTGTGTTATTAATATTTGTTAATGGAGTTATTCAAGAACCTAGCAGACATTATCAGTTTGAAGGTGGTACCTCATTTACATTTACTGAAGCACCTGATGAAGATGATAAAGTTGATATATTCTTCTACAGAGGAACTCGTGGAACTGATAGCACATCAGTTAATATAGTAGAATCTGTAAAACAGGGTGACTTATTAACACTTAACAGAAGTAATAGTAATCCAGGCATCACACAAGATCCAAGAACAATCTATAATATCACTACTTCAGATAAAGTTGAAACTAATTTATACACAGGTTTAGGTATAAGCACAGTTTCTAGACCAATTAGTTGGACTAAACAGAAGGTTGATAAAGAGATTGCTGGTGAATTTGTATCAAAAGCAAGAGATTCTATAGAACCACTAGTGTATCCAACCGCTAGAATAATAAGTGATTTATCAACATCTGGAACAGAAGTATTCCTAGACAATGGATCATTATTTAATTATGAAGGTGGGACAGTAGACATAGATGCTTTGATTGTAAATACATCTGGTGATCCTGTCGCTGCTGCAGTTACAGCAACTGTTTCTGCTGGAGGAACAATTAGTGCACTCACAGTTGATAATGATGGTAGTGGATATAGTGGATCTGCTACAATAAAAATTTCAAATCCATTTTCAGTTGGATTCCCAACTAATTTCATTCCTGATGGAACAAATACAGTAACTGGTATTGGATCTACTGCTACAGCAACGTGCACTGTAGTAGATGGTGAGATTTCAGGAGTCACTATAGTAAATCCTGGTTTTGGATACTCACAGGCAAATCCACCCCAAGTGATCGTATCAATTCCCACTGTATCTCTTGAAAATATTACTGGTGCAGGTATCGCTACTGGTTTTTCTGGTATTATTACAGGAATCAGCACTTCTACAGGTATTGGAGGAAATCCATTAGCACTTGAGTTCTTCTTAAGTGGACCTATAGACAGCATTGATAGATTGGATGATACAGATGCAAGAATATTAATATCTGATACCGAAGTTGGTTCTGGTGTTACATCAATTGATGGGCATGATTTATCAACAGTTGGTATTGGTACAACTTACCTTAATAATGTATATAAAATTGATGCATTCTCAAGAGTTGCAACTGCAGGTATAATCACTTGTAATATATTATCAACCACCAGTGCTGTTGATCTTGTGGGTATCGCATCCACTGGCACAACATTAAATCCATGTGGAACATTATCGTTCGGTAGAATATCTGGTTTTACAAGATCTAGTTCTCCAATATCCATTGGTGTAACTGGTTTAAATATAAATGCAGGTCTTACAACCTTCCCAATTTTACAGAGACGAGGGACAGGTTTGAGGAATACTGGTGGATTGAGTAAATCACTCTAGTCTCTAACGTATAAATATAGAAAAAAACCCAATTCGATGGCTGCAATTGTAACAGATCAATTTAGAATATTAAACGCTAGTAATTTCGTAGATAACGTAACGGATTCTAATAATTCATATTACGTGTTTGTGGGTTTGTCTAATCCAACCACATCTGGATTTGGTAGAGCATCTGATTGGAATGAAGCGAATAAGACACCTAATCCCACTGACAGTATTAACTACATGAATTTTGTAGGTGATAACATGTCTTTTGGAAAGAAAGTAACTTCAGATAATGTAAGAAGACTAATAAGAAAAATAAGTTGGACTAGAGGAACAAAATATGAAATGTATCGTCATGATTATAGTAATGAAAAAAAATCACCAATAACTGGATCATCAAGATTATATGATACTAATTACTATGTAATGAATAGTGATTTCAAGGTTTATATTTGTATTGATAATGGATCATCTGGTATAAGCACCACAGGTAACGCATCTTTGGATGAACCAACATTTACAGATTTAGAACCATCAAAGGCAGGTACCAGTGGGGATGGTTATTTGTGGAAATATCTGTTTACAGTGTCTCCGAGTGATATTATCAAATTTGACTCAACTGATTTTATTTCTGTAGCTAATAATTGGTCTTCATCTACTGACGCACAAATAGCAGCAGTAAGAGAAAATGGAGATTCTGACGTAAATAACAATCAAATTAAGAAAGTTTATATTGAGAGTCAAGGAAATGGTTATACAAATGGAACTGGACAAGAGGTCAATATTTTGGGTGACGGTTCTGGTGGAAAAGTAGTGGTAGATGTTGTAAATGGTAAAATAACCAATGCAGTAGTTTCTGCTGGTGGTAAAGGTTACAGTTATGGAATTGTAGATTTAGGTGCTATTGGAAATACCAGTGCTACACCTAAAGCATCTTTAATTCCAATCATACCTCCATCAAAAGGTCATGGTAGCGATATTTACAAAGAATTAGGATCTGATAGAGTTCTAGTATTCGCTAGGTTCGACACATCAACAACAAATGATTTTCCTACAAATACTAGTTTCTCTCAAATTGGTATACTTAAAAATCCAACCTCAATAGGATCAACATCATTATTCACTGATCCTACTTTTTCATCAGTAGGTGCACTTAAATTTACATCTTTCAATACTGAACCAAAAGTTGGTGAGACATTAAGTCAACCTGTTGCAAATGGAACTGCTAAGGGATTTGTTGCTGCTTTTGATAATGAAACTAAAGTTGTAAAATTTGTTCAGGATAGATCTAATTCTTTGAATCCTACAACATTTGATAGCACAGATTATGTTGGCGTATCCACTTTTTCATTAGTTCTACCATTTACATCAAGTTCCGCTAGTGTAACTGGTGGTACAAGTGGATTCAACGCTACCATTGATACTGGATTTACTGGTATAAGCACTAATCCAGATGGAACTAAATTAATTTCTCTGGATACCCAGTTTACACAGGGGGTCGCTAATCCTGAGATAAATAAAAAGTCAGGTGATATAGTTTATCTTGACAATCGCCCTTTGATTGCAAGGAACTCAAGACAAAAAGAAGACGTTAAAATTATTCTGGAATTCTAAAAAATGCCTCAGAAAACGAATTTAAATATAAATCCATTTTTCGATGATTTCGATAAGAATGATAATTTTTATCGTGTATTGTTTAAACCTGGTTTTCCAGTTCAAGCAAGAGAATTAACGCAGTTACAATCAATTCTACAGAATCAAATAGAGTCGTTTGGTAGTCATATGTTTAAAGAGGGATCAATGGTGATTCCTGGTAATATCAATTACAATGGAGAATATAACGCTGTAAAAATAAATCCAGATCATTTAGGTATTGACGTAACAGTATATTCAAAACAGTTGCATGGGAAAAGAATAAGAGGGCAAACATCTGGTATTGTTGCTGAAGTTTTAGATTGTCGCTTCCCTACAGATGGTGCAGAATATACAGATGTAACACTATATGTTGAATATAAACAGTCTGGAACTGATAATACAATTGCAAGTTTTGAGAATGGTGAAGTATTAATAGTTGAAGATTCATTTACATATGGAAATACAACTATATCTTCTGGTGAAACAATAGCATCAGTAATATCTGAAGATGCAACTTCGATTGGTTCTGTAGCATCAGTAGGTCAAGGCGTTTTCTTTGTTAGAGGAGCATTTGTAGACGTTGAAAAAAGTGATATAATTCTTGACCCATATTCTAATTCACCATCATACAGAGTTGGTCTTACAATCTTAGAAGAAATTGTATCAGCTAAAGATGATAAATCATTGTATGATAATGCTAAAGGATTTTCAAACTTCGCTGCACCAGGTGCTGATAGATTAAAAATAACTGCTATCTTATCTAAGAAATCATTAAATGATTATGATGATAAATCTTTTGTTGAATTATTAAGAATAGATAATGGTGAGATAAAAAAATTACAGAATAAGTCCGAATATAATTTAATAAGAGATTACTTTGCAAAAAGAACTTTTGATGAATCAGGTAACTATTCATTAGATAATTTTATAGTAGATGTAAAAGAATCATTAAATGATCGTGAATCAAATGAAGGTGTATACTTTGAGGGTCAACAAACAGACCAAGGAAATCTACCTTCCGAGGATTTGATGGCGGTCAAAGTATCCTCTGGAACTGCGTATGTTAAGGGATATGATGTAGATACAGTCGGAACAACAATAATAGATGTAGATAAACCAAGAGATGTTCAAAAAATAGGTGCATCTCAAGTTCCTCTAGAATTTGGCACCAAATTTGTATTGAATAATGTTCAAGGAACACCTTGGTTGGAAATGAACCAAAATACAAATACTGTTGATTTATACAGTAAGAGAAGAACTAACAGCACGGACACACCAAATGGTGTAAGAATAGGGGTTGGTAGGGTCTACTCATTCTCATTATCTGATGCTCCCTATTCAAACGCATCATCGCAGTTTGATTTATACTTATATGATGTACAGACCTTTATAGATTTAGATGTAAATGTTGCTTTAAGTCCACTTGTATGTCCTGCTGGATCATTCATAAAGGGTGTAAGTAGTGGAGCGACTGGTTTTGTAGAATCGAATGTAAATAATACCACTGCTGTTAAACTACTACAAACATCAGGAACATTTATTACAGGTGAGCAAATTATAATCAATGGTGATGAATCTATATCTAGATCAATTAGAAGTATTCAATCTCATTCTATCAGAGATGTTAAAGCAATCTATCAAAATTCAGATAGCATTAATACTGAGTTGGAAAAAGATTTCATGGCTGATGTCGTTTTACAAAAGACACAGTTAAAGGGTTTAGGTCTTGCAGATCAATTACAGATTGCTACAAATGGTGTGATAACAAGTCCAAAGGCAAAAATAATTTCAAGCTTAAAAGTGGGAGATATAATTAAGTATCCAGTTGCTGGACAAGCGGTTGAAAGTTTTAACAGAGTTGAAAGTGTTGGTGTAACAACAGCAAAGGTTGAAGCAGTGCAAGATGTAACAGGTGTATGTGAAGGTGGATTACCATCAGCTGCTGTTCTCACTCCAATCACCGTTGGATCGCCCATAGTAACTGATGGTGGAGGTTTATTTGCTAAAATTGATGATGACAATATATCAACTGTAAATTTAGCAACATCGAATTTACTAATCACTAAACAAGTAACTGAACAAACTACAGATGCTTCGGGTAGTTTGAGTATACCAATTAGCAATTCTAAAGTTGGTTTATCAAGTGCCTTATTTGAAACATTTGATGCTGAGAGATACTTTGTAACATATACTGGTGGTGATATCGAAGATCTTACTTCTGATCAAGTGACTCTCGGTGATGGTGGTGCAAAGGTAGACTTTACGGGTCTTACAGCAAGTCAGAATAGTAATGTTACTGTAAATGTAACTGCTAAAAAAATAGGAATTCAAAGTAAAAAGAAGGAGTATATAAGAAGTGAAAAGATTACTGTAAATAAAACTGTTTCTGCTGCATCAACTGAAGTTAGTGGATTAACCACTAGTCTATACTTTGGAACAAGAGTTGAAGACAGTTCAATATCTCTTAATTTACCTGATATTGTTGAAATAGTAGGTATATACGAATCATTAGATAAAAATGCTCCTACACTTGATTCTATAACATTTCCAACAGGTTTAAATCTTGATACAGCGTCAATACTAGGTGAAAAAGTAGTCGGTTCGTCAAGTGGTGCAGTTGCTCAAATTGTTACAAGATCATCTGCTACTAAAGTTGAAATATCTTATCTCAATTCATCAAAGTTTATAGTTGGAGAATTAGTTAAATTTGAAGAGTCTAATTTAACCTCCATAGTTCAGATAGTTGATAATGGTAATTTCCAAGATGTAACTCAAGAGTATACTTTAGATAAAGGTCAAAGAGAGCAATTCTATGATTATGGAAGAATTGTTAAAAAAAGTAATTACGTCCCCTCAAGACAATTACTTATAGTATTCAACTGGTTCGATGTTCCAAGTAACGATAATGGTGATGTATTTACTGTAAATTCTTATCCAGATGGAGCATTTAAATCAGATATACCATTATTACCATCAGGTACTAGGGCATCTGATACTTTAGATTTTAGACCAAGAGTTGGTAGATTTAATGCTTCTAATACATCACCATTTACCTTCTCAAGCAGAAATTTCCAAACTGCAGGAATGAATCCTCCTTTGATTGTAACACCTGAAGAGAGTTCCTTGATAGGTTATGAAAATTATTTACCTAGAATTGATAAGGTAGTCATAGGAACAAATGGTGTGGTGAGTGTAGTTAAAGGTGTATCATCCGAAGATCCTAAAGTTCCTATCAGTGATGAAGATAGTATGGATATAGCAACTATAGAACTTCCAGCATATCTTTACAACACTGATGATGCTGTAGTTAAATCTATAGATAATAGAAGATATACCATGAGAGATATTGGTAAACTTGAAGATAGAATAGAAACTCTTGAAGTTGTTACCTCACTTTCATTACTTGAACTTGATACTAAAACTTTTCAAGTAAGAGATGTAGATAATCTTGATAGATTTAAATCTGGATTCTTTGTTGATGATTTCAAAGACACAGAAAGACAAGATTCCTCTACCACTGGAAGCACTTTAACTGATGTTGGAGAATTTACATCACCAATAGATTTTTATTCAATATCACCAGAGGTTGCACTTGAACCTTCTATTCCAGTAGACTCTGCAGATTTTTCTGCTAATCTTGAGTTACTAGATTCTAATGTTCAAAAAACAGGTGATAATATTACTCTTAAATATACTGAAAAAGATTGGATTACACAACCATTAGCATCAAGAGTTGAGAATGTAAACCCATTTAATATGATTGATTTTACTGGAGTTATAACTTTAAATCCAGAATCAGATACTTGGGTAAGAAGTGTATTTGTTGATGGTGGTACAAGACGAGTTAGAAGAGGAAGACGTAGTTTTACATTTATTGAGACTGTTAAAATTAAGAGCGAACCAGATACACATATAAGATCAAGAAACGTTGCATTCAGAGCTTCTGGATTGAGACCACTAGGAAGACAGTATGCATTCTTTGATGGAACAAGTGGTATTGACCTTGCTCCCAAACTGACAGAAATTGCAATGTCTTCTGGATCATTTATTATTGGAGAAACTGTAAAAGGATATGTAGGATCAACACATTTATTCAGTGCAAGAGTGTATGCACCTAACCATAAGAGTGGTCCTGGTGCTAGTCCAACATCAACATACAGTTTAAATCCATATGATAGAAGTGTAGAATTACCCTCTGTATATTCATCATCATCCACAATATTGAATATTGATGTTAGTTCTTTGGTCGATGAAGTATTAGGTAAATATTTTGGATTTGTAACTGAGGGTATGACCCTTCTTGGTGAAACAAGTGGTGCTCAAGCAACTGTATCTAGTGTTAAGTTAATACCTGATACTTTTGGAGATTTAACAGGTTCTATCTTTTTTAGAGATCCATTTAGTAGTCCATTACCACCATTAAGATTCACTTCAGGAACAAAAACATTTAAATTATCATCAAGTGAGACAAACGCAGAAAGACTCAAAGGTAGTTTAATTATTAGTTCTGCTGAAACCACATACGATGCTACTGGTATTGTAGAGACATTTAGACGCACTAGAGTTATTGTAAGACGAAGAAGGCGTTGTGATCCTCTTGCACAATCATTTACATGTGATGAAACAGGTGCATTTGTATCATCTGTTGATTTATTCTTTGCTAGTGTAGATCCAGTCGAAAAGGTTAGAGTTGAGATTAGAACTGTTGAATTAGGAACTCCAACCTTAGATTTAGCAGCAGAACACGCTGAAGTTGAACTTGAACCATCAGAGATTACTACATCTATTGATGGAACAGTAGCAACTAAAGTTACATTCCCATCTCCAGTGCATCTTTCACCAAATACTGAGTATGCGATAGTTGTTCTATCACCTAGATCAAATTTATATGAACTCTGGATAGCTAGAATGGGAGAAAGAACTATCAACACAACAACTTTACCTGATGCAGAAAGTGTAGTTGTAACTAAGCAGTATGTTGGTGGAAGTTTATTCAAATCTCAGAACGGAACTATCTGGACTGCAAGTCAGTTTGAAGATATGAAGTTTAAACTTTATAAGTGTAACTTCAGCACAACACCTGGTACAGCATTCTTCTATAATCCGAAACAAGATATTGATAATAATTCATCAATTTTACCAGTAGATCCAATTAAAACTTTACCACGTAAGTTGAAGGTTGAGATAAGTAATACCACTTTAATGAATAATATTTTAGTACCAGGTGCTAAAGTAAGTGATGAAACAGCATCAACTGCTATAAGTGGTATTATTGAGAGTGCGGGTGGTACAGCAAATCAAATGACAAAAACTAATGTCGGTGTTGGTTACTCACAAGGAACTTATACTAATGTCCCCTTATATAATATAACTGGTTCAGGTGAAGATGCTACAGCAACAATTGTAATTAATGCTCAAGGCACAGTTAACGCTGACCCATCAAGTATTAGTGGCGGTAAAGGTTATGTAGTAGGTGATGTATTAGGTCTTACAACCAGCACGATGGTGAAAGGATCTGGTGCACAAATGACTGTCACATCATTATCAAATATAAACACACTATACCTTACAAATGTACAAGGCAAAACGTTTACTACAGGTCGCCCTTTGGTTGTATATAATGGTAGCAGTGCTGTGGCTATGGCTGCTACTACTATTTCAAGCTCAAATGTAATTAATGACTTGTTTGAAGGTAATGTAATAGAAGTATCTCAGTTTAGTCATGGTATGCATGCTGATAATAATGTTTTAACATTATCAGGAATTCAACCAAATACGATTCCAACAACAATCACTGCAGCACTAGGTTTGAATGATTCAAGCATATCAGTTGCAGATACAACAGGATTTAACTTCCAAAATGGTATTCACACCACATCAGGATTCGCACAAATAAATGGCGAAATAATTTACTATTCATCTATAACTGCTGGAACCTCTCCTGCAGGTACATTAGGAATTGGATCAAGAGGAGTTGATTCAATACAAAGAGCATGTGATATTAATACTCAAATATTCCCATACGAATTGAATGGAGTTTCATTGAATAGGATCAATACAACTCATAATATGACCTCAAATACTCTTTTAAAATCTGAAAGTGATCTTGATAGATATCATTTACAAATTCTTAGAGGTGATTTTGATGATGGTGACGACCAATTAAGTTTCTCAGACGAGAATCAAGTTGGAGGACCTAATTGCAAAGGAACAAGAAATATTCAATATAATAGTATAGTTCCAGCATTCAATATAATTACACCAGGTGAAGGTTCAACAGTGTCTGGTCAAATTAGAACTGTATCAGGAACAAGTGCAGGTGGATCCGAAATTTCATTCTTAGATCAAGGATTTGAAGATGTATCATTAAATAATCCAAATAATTTGACTACGCCTAGAATCATTGCATCTGAAAGAAATGAAACAACAAGATTATTATCTCTACCTAAAAATAAGTCACTAACTGTGGGTCTAACACTTACATCTGATGATCCAAATCTATCTCCTATGATAAATGTTGTTAATCAGACTGGTATAATTTTACAAAGAAATAGACTTAACAATCCAATATCAAACTATGCCTTTGATGGAAGAGTAAATCTTGAAGAGGATGATCCTCATACATCAACCTATGTAAGTAATATGGTTAGTTTGAAGCAACCTGCAACTTCTCTCAAAGTTTTGGTTGGATCATACAGACACTCATCCGCAGATTTCAGAGTTCTTTATAAGTTAAGTCGCACAGATTCAAGTGGAGTTGAACAGACATTTGAACTATTTCCTGGTCATGATAATCTAAAAGATGGTGAAATTATTGATGTTAAGAATAATAGTGGAAGATCTGATATACCTGTAAGATCAAGTGCTGAAGGTGAATTTAATGAATATGAATTTAGTGTTGACGAACTTGAGCAGTTTACTGGATTCCAGATTAAGATTGTAATGAGTGGAACAAACGAAGCTAGGGCACCAAGGTTTAAGGATCTACGAGTCATAGCGTTAGCATAATGAAAACATTCAAACAGTTCAATGAAGAACTTCCAAAACCAGTAACTCCAAAACAAAT
>FUFK010042353.1_pt1 | contig 25701 bp, 22 predicted proteins | sample 1021851 | NCBI WGS metagenome assembly FUFK01 (sample SAMEA51879418, study PRJEB19060) | metagenome | reverse complement strand
TCACGACTGTGCTGGCAGACGCATTGCCGATCTTCCTGATGGTCGTCGTGGGCCTGGGATTCCTCGCGCTGGTCGTGCTGTTCCGATCCTTGCTGGTGCCGTTCATCGGAGCGATCACATCGATGTTCTCCTTGGCGGCGGCTATGGGGATCTCGGTTGCGGTCTTCCAGTGGGGCTGGTTCAACTCGATCCTCGGCGTTCCCGGAACGGGACCGATCCTGCCCTTCATTCCCATCATGGTGTTCGCGATCTTGTTCGGGCTGTCGATGGACTATCAGGTCTTCCTGGTGTCGCGGATGCAAGAAGAATGGGCGAAGACCAAGGACAATGCCGGAAGCATTCGCTCGGGCCTGCGCAACTCNGGCAGGGTGGTCGTCATCGCGGCNCTGATCATGGCGGTCGTCTTCGGGGCCTTCGTTCCGTCGCCCGACGGGATCATCAAGTTGTTCGGTGTTGCCCTCGCGTCAGCAGTCTTGATCGACGCGTTCGTNGTNCGGTTGGTTCTTGTGCCGAGCCTGATGACGATGTTCGGGAAAGCCAACTGGTGGTTGCCCGGGTGGCTGGAGCGAATCCTTCCCACCGTCACCATCGAGCCGGACGATGAGGAAGTGGCCGACGAAGCGGAGTCACCCGAACCCATCGGTGCGTCCTAACGCTGCTCACCTGACGCTACGGATCTGAGGCGGCGCACGCAGACGTCTAGGAACCGGATCGATACAGGGCCGGGTCGGTCGAGGGCTTTCCGCTGAGGATGGACGCGATGGCCAGCCGCGCGGAGTCCACGGAGCCTTCCTGCCACCCCGGCACTTGACTGTAGGTGTCACCCGCGAAATAGACGCGGCCGCGCGGCAGGTTGGTGATGCGTCGGTAGATCTCGGCCTGGTTGATGTAGGTCTCATCGCCCCAACCTCCAACCTGACCGGGCATGTATTGCCAGGCGATGGTCATGGCAGCGTCCGCATACACCTTGCTGGCGTAGTCGTTGTGCAGCGTTTCGCCGCCGCGCAGCGCCTGGCGGATTCGACGAGCTTGGCTCCATGTTCCGTACCGGTAGCCGGCATCCCCGCGGTTGTAGGCAGCGGTGAGAACGCCGGTGGGAGCGTTGAAGTCCTCGCTGGGATACCAGATTTGACTCGACGGCGTCGTGGTCCAAACTGATGCCACCGTAGATTTCGTCCTCTTCTTCCCAGAAGCGCGTGCGGCCCTGCAGGCCGACTTTGATGGCCGGGGTCATTCGCACATCCGCGAGAGCGCGCTTAAGACGCGGCGCCAGGTTCGTGGTGATGGCCATTTCGTCCGGCACCGGAATGCTGTATCCGCTGTCACCGCTCGCGGGCGCCGTGCGATCTCCGCCGACGAGCGCTGGCGCGGCGGTGATGATGCAGAAGTCAGCCGCCACCGGGCCTGAGAGGCCGTCAACGCCGATCATGACTCCGTCGGGAACGTTGTCGACGTATTTGACTGTGTGCTCGAGTCGGACGAGGTCGCCGACAAATCGCTGACCGGCGAGATCCCCGGAATCACGACCCGCGAAATCGAGTCGACCAAGAGCGTTCTGGTCGTAATCGCAGCTTTGCGCAGGGACGGGCTGGAGGAGGAGCTGTTGCCAGATGCGGTCCATCCCACCAACCGGCTGCATCAGGGAGGTCTGCCAGGTGATGTGGTTCGGATTAAACAGGAATGATCCGGTGGATTGTTCGGCGTCTCCTGAACCAACGAACCCAGATCCGAGGATGTCCTGCAGGCTCACCGGACGCGTGACCTCGATGTCGGATTGCCAGCCGCCGGGCTGGCGCAGGTAGCCCAACGTCGTAGAGCCGTCGACGGTGCCGTTGGCCTGCAGATCACCGAACTGCTTGAGCATGTTGTAGACCGAGGCTTCTTCGTATCCCTGCAGGATGTAACCGTCTTGGACCGCGGCGGTCATCACTTCGGCCAATTCGCCCATCAAGCTGAAGTTGATCTGCCGCCACGGAACGGGTTGCCCATCATTGAAGGTGGGGCTCGAGAGCAGGTTCGACCCGGAGAGAAATATGTAGGGCTCGAGGCGCACGTTGACGGCCTGACACAGGTCCAACAGCGCGGAGTGATTGCTCGGAATGCGTCCGGGCCCGGCGTTGAGGAAGAGTTCGACAGGCTCGTTGGTGCCCGGCCACGTCTCGATCGCCATGTTTGCGACCTGCGGCGCAGGGTCCGGTGATCGATCACTCTCTTGGTAGGACGAGACATACATCCGTGGAAACAGGCGGTGCGGGTTGTACTTGTCGAACCACCATTCGCGATACGCGGCATCGGAGGGACGAACGGTCAGGCTGCGGCCGCCGTAGCGATCATCACCCTCGAACACCACCACCCGGAACCCGGCCTTGGCCGCGAGGTACGCGGCCGTCAGGCCGGCAACCCCCGAGCCGACGATTGCCACCGTCCGGCGTTCATTCGGGTCGAACGTGATGGTCGAGAAGGGATTACTTCCCGCGAAGGCAACAGATCGTGCGTTCGGGAGCGCAAGAAGGGTCGCCATCGCTCCCATGGCCTTCAGGGCGGTTCGACGAGAGACGCGAGGGGACATGGCGGCCTNCATGGGAGNCGTTGACCACGTGACCTCTTCACCGTAGCGGTTACGTCAAGGCTTTTCGTCGGCGTCAGCGCACACGTGTGACTCGGACTCCATCGTGGTGCCGGGCTTCACCTAACTGCCGGACCCTCTTCTAGGCTCACACTCATGGCAGCGCTGTCCGACACGGGTTTCGCCCGCACCTACGAGGTGCGGACCTACGGCTGTCAGATGAATGTTCACGACTCCGAAAGACTTTCCGGTCTACTGGAGGATTCCGGGTTCGTGCCGGTCTCCGACGGCCAGAACGCCGACGTCATCGTCTTCAACACGTGTGCCGTCCGAGAGAACGCCGATAACCGGCTCTACGGCAATCTGTCCCACTTGGCGCCTTTGAAGCGGCAGAACCCGGATATGCAGATTGCTGTTGGCGGCTGTCTTGCGCAGAAGGATCGGGGGGCCATCGTGGAGAAGTCGCCCTGGGTCGATGTCGTCTTCGGAACCCACAACATCGGCTCGCTTCCTATCCTTTTGGAGCGCGCGCGGGTCCAGCAGATGGCCCAGATCGAAATCGAAGAGGCCCTCGAGGTGTTCCCGTCTGATCTACCGACGAAGCGACAATCGGCCCACGCGGCGTGGGTGTCGATCAGCGTGGGGTGCAACAACACGTGCACCTTTTGCATCGTTCCGTCCTTACGCGGCAAGGAGAAGGATCGACGACCGGGCGAGATCCTGGCGGAGATCGAAGCGCTCGTGGCCGATGGGGTCGTCGAGATCACGCTGCTGGGTCAAAACGTCAACGCGTACGGCGTCGAGTTCGACGACCGTGGCGCCTTTGCTGACCTGTTGCGAGCGTGCGGAGATATTGATGGTCTCGAGCGCGTGCGGTTCACCAGCCCGCACCCACGGGACTTCACCGACGACGTCATCGACGCGATGGCGACGACCCACAACGTCATGCCCGCCCTGCACATGCCGCTGCAGTCTGGATCCGATCGAATCCTGCAGTCCATGCGGCGGTCCTATCGCAGTGATCGCTACCTGGGAATCCTCGACAAAGTTCGCGACCGATTGCCCCATGCAGCCATTACGACGGACATCATCGTCGGCTTCCCCGGTGAGACCGAAGAAGACTTTTTGGCGACGATGGATGTCGTACAACAGGCGCGATTCGCCAGTGCGTTCACGTTCCAGTACTCGCAGCGACCCGGAACCCCCGCAGCCTCGATGCCACAGCAGGTGGATCCTGATGTGGTGCAGGAGCGTTACACCCGTCTGGTGGAATTGGTCAACGAGATCGCCTGGGGAGAGAACAGGTCTTTGGAGGGTGAGGCGGTAGAGGTGCTGATCGCGGGAGGCGAGGGCCGTAAGGACGAGCGCACCATGCGCGCCAGCGGTCGGGCACGGGACAACCGACTCGTTCACATCGCGACGGAAGGCCTGGACCCGATAGCCGAAGGGGACCTGGTGACGGCCGTGGTGACCTACGCGGCCCCGCACCACCTGGTAGCCGATGAGGTCATCGATGTGTATCGACGCGAAGGGTCGCCCGGAACGTGGCCGGGTGTGCCACTGGGAATGCCCGGAATCGGCGCCCCCGCTACATGAGCGAGGCAGCCCAGCCCGCTGTCATCGCGATCGTGGGGCCCACCGCGTCCGGCAAGAGCGCCCTGGCGTTGCGTGTGGCCCAGGCCATGGAAGCCGAGATAGTTGGCACCGACTCCATGCAGGCATACCGCGGCATGAATATCGGCACCGCCAAACCGAACGAGACAGACCAACGGTTGGTCCGCCACCACATGATCGACGTCTGGCCGGTCGACCAGGCCGTGAGCGTCGTGGAGTTCCGTGACAGGGCACGTCAGGCGATCGACGATGTCCGAGGACGAGGCGCGACTGCCCTCGTTGTTGGCGGCAGTGGACTGTACGTCCGTGCGGTTCTGGAGAAACTCGATTTTCCCGGTACGGATGCTGACGTCCGAGCACGCTGGGAGGCTCGATTGAGTGAAGTAGGCGCTCCGGCACTTCACGATGAGCTTCACGCCATAGACCCTGATGCGGCGCAGGCCATCGAAAGAAACAATGGACGGCGGATCGTGCGGGCCCTCGAGGTCATCGAATTGACGGGAGAGCCGTTCGTCGCTCACCTGCCTGTGCCGGAAGATGTGTATCCGGTGCACCGATTCGGCGTTCACATGGATCGAGACCGCCTCGATAGCCGCATTGAGGATCGAGTGAATGTCATGTGGAACGACGGCTTCGTCGATGAAGTCCGTCGACTCGAAGCGTCCGGATTTCGGGATGCCCCGACTGCCGCTGCTGCCCTCGGATACGGACCTGTGCTGGATTTCCTTGCCGGTGAGTGCAGCGAAGAGCAGGCTCGGCAGCGCACCATCGACGACACGCGAAAGTTCGCGCGGCGACAGCAACGCTGGTTCCTTCGTGATGAGCGCATCGAGTGGAACAACCATGATGACGCGGGTTTCGTTGACGCGATCGTTGCTTGCGCTGCGCGGCTGTAGCCACCGTAGCGGCTGTGGTCGCTGGGAGCTGCGGTTGCGTTCTAAGGTTCGAGCGCAGGGGCACCGCGCACTAGGGTGAACGAATGACGCGCGTCGCCGACATCCCCTTCGTGAAGGGTCACGCAACGGAAAACGACTTCGTCGTCCTTCCCGATCTCGAAGGAAAGCTGGAACTGTCGGCTGAGCGGGTTCGCTGGATATGCGATCGGCGCCGCGGAATCGGTGCGGATGGGGTACTCCGAGTCGTTCGCTGCGCCAACGATCCGGAGTTCGCGTCCTTCGCCGACGTGGCCGAGTTCTTCATGGACTATCGGAATGCGGATGGTTCCATCGCAGAGATGTGCGGCAACGGGGCGCGGGTATTCGTCCGGTATTTGCACGCGACAGGCTCCCTGACCGGCCGAACCACCGTTGTGGCGACTCGTGGCGGACTAGCGGAGGCACATGTTCGCGGACACGAGGCTGAAGAGATCGCGATCAGCATGGGTGTTGCGACGATGCCGGACGGCGCACCGGAAGTGTCGGTGGCACTCGGTGAACGGAGATGGGATGCGGTGCAGGTATCAGTGCCCAATCCGCACGCCGTGGTCTTCGTGGAGTCGCTGNACGCCGATGTCGAAACCCTGGCACAAGCCCCGGTGGTGACTCCGGCAGCGGCCTTCCCCGACGGGGTGAACGTCGAGTTCGCCGAACGCGTGGCACCTGGGCATGTCCGCATGCGGGTCCATGAACGAGGTGTCGGTGAGACGCGCTCCTGCGGAACGGGTGCGTGTGCCGTTGCCTGGGTGGAGGCTGGAGACCAGACGGGTTCGTTCCAGGTAGATGTGCCCGGGGGGACCGTGTGGGTGGACATNGANCCGGATGGCCCGCTGGTGCTGCGCGGCCCGGCCGAACTTGTGGCTCGCGGCACGGTGCAGTGGCCCCGCGGCGTGTAGGCGGGCGGTGGTGGTGACGGAGCCGACGGAGCTGACGGACCTGACGCTAGGCGAAGGGGAACTCCTCGATCGCCAGGCCCTTCGGCGCGTGGGGGGCCTATCGACCGAACTCGAGGATGTTACGGAGGTCGAGTACCGCCGCGTCCGGCTGGAACGGGTGCTGTTGGTCGGGGTATGGACCTCAGGAACGTTGAGTCAAGCGGAGAGATCGCTGCGAGAACTTGCACAACTCGCCGAAACCGCGGGGTCGGCCGTGGTCGGAGGAGTGGTGCAACGTCGTAATGCACCGGACCCAGCGACGTACGTGGGGTCGGGAAAGGCCAACGAATTGCGGGATCTCGTGCGCAGCAGCGGGGCGGACACGGTCATCTGTGACGGTGAACTCAGTCCCGGTCAACTGCGGACTCTTGAGGACATCGTGAAGGTCAAAGTTGTCGACCGAACATGGCTCATCTTGGACATCTTCGCTCAGCATGCGCGCAGTCGAGAAGGTAAGGCGCAGGTCAGTCTGGCGCAGATGCAGTACCTACTGCCCCGTCTGCGGGGATGGGGTGAGTCGCTGTCGCGGCAGGCGGGCGGTCGCGCTGGTGGAGCCACCGGCGGCGTGGGAACGCGTGGACCAGGTGAAACGAAAATCGAGACTGATCGTCGCCGGATCAGGTCGCANATGGCCAAGATCCGATCGCAATTGCGCACTATGGANCGCACCAGAGCGACCCAACGACACGCTCGTCGCCGTTCGGGTGTACCGATGGTCGCCCTCGCCGGTTACACCAACGCCGGGAAGTCCAGCTTGTTGAACCGGTTGACGGGATCGGGTGTGTTGGTGGACGACTCGCTGTTCGCCACCCTCGATCCGACGGTGCGCAAAGTCCGGACGCCGGCAGGTCGTGACATCACGATGTCCGACACCGTCGGTTTCGTGCGTCATCTCCCGCACGAACTCGTGGAGGCATTCCGCTCGACCCTCGAGGAGATTCGCGACGCTGATGTCATCGTCCACGTTGTCGATGGGTCCGACGACGTACCGAGGGAGCAAATCGCCGCGGTCCGGGAGGTGCTCTCGGAGATCGATGCGGGGGACGTGCCGGAGATCATCGCGATCAACAAGGCCGACGTCGCGGACGAGAACGTCACCGCGGAGGTATTGCGCCACGAGCCGCACGCGGTTCTCGTTTCCGCGCGCAGTGGCGTGGGCATCGGTGAATTGCTCGCTGCGATCGACGCAGACCTGCCCCGCACTTTGGTGGACGTGGATGTCGTCGTGCCCTACGAACGCGGAGATCTGTTAGCCCGGGTGTACCGGGAGGGCGATGTGGTCTCGGTAGATCACGAAGAGCACGGCTCCCACCTGAAAGCCAGGGTCGCCGAGGATCTTGCCCGCGAACTCGATTCGGTTGCCGCGGGGTAGCGTGACCGATCATGCGATGAGTGATTCGGTGTCGACGACCCTGGAGGCGATCGTCGAGTCGATGGGTGGCCAATCCCGAGTCGGTCAGCGTGAGATGGCCGAGGCGGTGATGGAGGCCTTTTCCGCCGGCGACAACGTCGTCGTACAGGCAGGCACCGGGACGGGTAAATCCCTCGCCTACCTCGTGCCCGTGGCACGGATGGCCCGCGAGAAGGGCCCGGTGGTGATCGCGACTGCGACCCTTGCTCTGCAGCGGCAACTGATCGAGCGGGAATTGCCGCGCCTGGCCGAGGCAGGCGGGGACGTTTCCTGGGCGGTGTTGAAGGGGCGTCAGAACTATCTGTGCCGGCAACGAATGGGCGAGGCCGACGGTCAAGAGTCGCTGATCTCGCANGAGCAGATCGGCTCTCGGGCCCGGGGATCGCTNGAAGAGCAAGCGGCGATGGTTCATGAGTGGGCGGGACACACCCAGACCGGTGACAGGGATGACCTCGATGCCGAGATCGACTCTCGAGTGTGGCGAGCCGTATCCGTGTCGTCGGCAGAGTGCGTGGGCGAGAGCCGGTGCGCGTTCGGTGACGAGTGCTTCTCGGCCCAGGCTCGGGCTCGAGCGATGGAGGCAGACATCGTCGTGACGAATCACGCGCTGCTCGCGATCGACGCCATCGAAGGCGTTCCGGTGTTGCCCGATCGATCGGCCCTCGTAGTCGACGAAGCACACGAGTTGGTCGATCGGATCACCAGCGCCGTCACCGGCGAGTTGTCGGTTTCCGGCCTCGAGCGATTGGTCGGCGAAGCCGCTCGGGTGAGTGACGATGAGGGCTCGCTGGCTGACGCGGTCGACGATGTGGCGATTGCTCTCGATGAGCTTGCGGAAGCGGATGCGGCAACCTCGGGTCGGATCACCGCGTGGACGCCGGCTTTGTCTTTGGCCCTCGCGCGGATTCGGGACTCCACGCGGGCATTGGCGTCGGCGTTGTCGGCCGATCTATCCGCCGATTTGTCCGCTACGCCGGCCGCAACCAGCCAGGAGAGCACCGATGCGGCCGCCCTCCAGCGAGTCCGGGCCGGTGCCGAGGATATTTTCGCCGTGACGGGTCGACTCCTCGCGCTCGCGAATTCTGATGTTGTGTGGTGGTCGCAGGACAGTGGTCGGGGGCCGGTTCTGCGCATCGCACCCTTAAGCGTCGGCGAGGCTCTTGCCGAGTCGTTGTATCCGGAGCAACCGGTGGTCCTGACGAGTGCCACCCTGAAAGCCGGTGGTTCATTCGCCCCGACCCTGACGGCACTCGGGCTCGCACCGGACACGACGTGCCTCGATGTCGGTTCCGGATTCGATTACGCGCAGCAGGGAATCTTGTACGTGGCGGGCCACGTGCCACCGCCCAATCGCGAGGGTGCATCGATGGAAGCACTCGACGAACTCGCGGACCTCATCGAAGCCGCGGGCGGGCGGACCTTGGCGTTGTTCTCGAGTTGGAACGGTGTCGATCGGGCAGCGGACTACCTGCGTGTCCGGTGGGGCTCGCGACTGGACTCTGGTGATCTCGGGCCCCTGCTGGTCCAACGCCGCGGAGAGTCGGTCGCGCCGGTGGTGCAACGTTTCACGAGCGAGCCCCAAAGCGTGTTGGTGGGAACGGTCGCCCTGTGGCAGGGCATCGACGTACCGGGAAACGCGTTAGTGCTAGTGACGATCGACCGGATTCCGTTTCCTCGGCCCGATGACCCGGTGATGAGCGCGCGGCAAGCCGCGGTTGATGCTGAGGGTCGCTCCGGCTTTCGCGAGGTAGCGCTGACCCGGGCGGCTTTGCTGTTGGCTCAGGGGGCGGGTCGACTCATTCGCTCAGAATCTGATCGAGGCGTGGTAGCAGTTCTCGATTCGCGCATGGCGACGGCCGGATATGGGGGAGCGTTGCGTGCGTCCCTGCCACCGTTGTGGTTCACCACGGACGGGTCGGTCGTTCGACAGGCCCTGGTGAGGCTCAGAGATGACGGCTGAGTCTGAGCGTCTTACGAGAGAAAGAAATCTCAGCGAATCCGTCGAAGGACGCTGACGACCTTCCCGAGAACGGTGGCATTGTCACCGAGGATCGGCTCGTAGGCCGGGTTGTGCGGCATGAGCCACACGTGACCGTCGCGCCGCTTGAAGGTCTTGACGGTGGCTTCACCGTCGATCATCGCAGCGACGATATCCCCGTTGTCACACGTCGGTTGGCTGCGAACAACAACGAAGTCCCCGTCGCAAATGGCCGCGTCAACCATCGAGTCGCCGACCACCGTGAGCATGAACAGCTCGCCGTCGCCGACAAGATCCCGGGGCAGGGGCATGACGTCTTCGGTGTGCTGCTCGGCGAGGATGGGCCCGCCCGCGGCGATACGACCGACCAGAGGCACCGATACGGCGCTGCCAGGCGCCTGCGACTCGATGTGCGTCACGTCCGCCGTGGAGGAGCCGGTGGGTGTGCCCGCTGGACGCGCCACGACGAGTGCGCGAGGCCGGTGGGGGTCGCGACGCAGATAGCCCAATTCTTCGAGCGTCTTGAGTTGGTGGGCCACCGAACTCGGGGAGGTCAGGCCGACACCGTGCCCAATTTCGCGGACGCTCGGCGGATATCCCCGGTCCGCCATGGTGTCCTCAATCACCCGCAGGATGGCCTGCTGCCGGGGTGTGAGGCCTGCACCGTCAGGCTCGCCGTCGGGAAGTTCGCTGACTGTCGATGCCATGGGCCCTCCTGGGCTAGCCAAGGCGTGGGTGTCAGACCCCCACGCCATCCTGCACGTGTGTTCGAAAACTACGGCAGCCACGACACGAAATCAAACACCTGTTCGATAAATGCAGGGTGTGTCGGGCGGAGCATGGTAGAAAACGAACATGTGTTCGATCGTACAGACGTTCGAAAGAGAATTCGGCTCTAGGAAAGGTACAGCGATGGATACGCGGACTTCCCCCCGAGGCACTCGGTCACGTGATGACAGGCATCGAGTCAGCAGGAGCGATCCAGCATTGCGGCTGACCAGGCGAGGTCGGCTGGTCGCCTTCTCAGCGTCCGTAGCGGCCTTGGGTGCGATTGTTATCGGGGCCGGTCAGGTGGCCGGCGCGTCAGGGTCTGATTCGCAGGCGTCGAACTCGCCGGCTGAGCAGGTCGTGGTGGTCCAGGCGGGCGAAACGCTGTGGGGGATAGCCCGCGAGGTGGCCCCTGGCAGCGATCCGCGGGGAGTGGTTCGGCAGATTCGTCAAATGAATGACCTCGGCACAACACCTGTGGTGCCGGGCCAGTCCATCGTCGTCCCCGTCCTCGGGTGATACTAGGCGGGTGCCTCGTCGCCTTGTGGTCATCCTGACCACTGCCGTTGTTTGCCTGGCCGGTCAGCAGGGGAGCCTGGCGGCCGCAGATGAGCCGGGTCCGCGCAAGGACCCGCAATGGTCCACCGGGGGAGACGCCCGGGCGTGCAGTGGGCCTATCTGGCCCAACTCTCTGAATACGACGCCTGGACCGGGTCAAGGGCGCCGGGTGCTGGTGATCGGTGATTCGTTGACCCGTAATGGGCGAAAGCCGTTGAAGCGGGCGCTACGTGAGGATGGATGGACCCCCACGGTGCGTTGCTTCGGAGGGAAGCGGCTGGATTGGGCGATCGCGCAAGCCAAGCGTGCGAAGGAACTTGATCAACTTCCGGCGACAGTGGTGGTCGCCATCGGAACCAATGACATGCGGTGGATCGATCGAGGAACAACCGCATCTCGAATGAAGGAGCTCCTGCGGGTGCTCGGACCCAGGCGCACGGTGATGTGGGTGGATACCTACGCCAGCGGTGGTGATCGCTTCACGCGAGAAAAGGAGCGGTGGTTCAACCGGCAGGTCAAGCAGCTTGCGGCGGACAGCAACAATCTGCATCACATTCGCTGGGGCTCCTGGGCGAGAGACCAGAAGGTCCCCTTCGCTGATGCCTTGCACTACACGACGCGGGGAACGAAGACCTGGGCATCGCGGGTCGCCGATGAAGTCTCCCGAATGGCCGGCTGAGCCGAGCAACACGCCCAAGCGGGCCAAATTCCCGAGGACGCTTGCGCCCGGCGTCCGCTAGCCCTAGAGTCTAACCCCTAGATGTAGTAGTCACACGCATGTGATTCGTCCACAGGTTGTGGTATTACTACACAGATCGTCCACAGGATTTCCCCATAAATCCCCACAGACGGCAGTAATAGCGAGACAGATGTGACGAGAGTGACAGGAGGAACCTATGAGGTGCCCTTTTTGCCGTGAGGAGGACTCACGGGTCGTCGACTCGCGTACGTCGGAGGAAGGCAGTGCCATACGGCGCCGACGGGAATGCCTGGGCTGCGGCCGGCGCTTCACGACGTCGGAAACTGCACAGTTGAATGTGGTGAAGCGATCGGGAGCCAGCGAGCCTTTCTCCCGGGCGAAGGTCGTGGCGGGTGTCCGTAAGGCGTGCCAAGGACGCCCAGTCGAAGACGATCAGATCGCGATCCTCGCCCAGCAAGTGGGGGATGCGCTGCGCGCCACCGGCAACGCGGAAGTCCCGGCCGAAGAAGTGGGGCTGGCCATTCTTGGCCCGCTCCGCGAACTTGACGAGGTCGCCTATCTGAGGTTCGCGTCCGTCTACCGCAGCTTTGATTCGCTAGAAGATTTCGAAGCAGAGATCACACTGCTTCGCGCAGAAGGGGAGCCAACGGCTCATGAGCCGGCTCACCGCGAGCACGCCGATGTCACACCCGCACGAGATTCTTCCCCGACCTAAAACCAGAAATATCCGTCCGTTCCGCACCAGCAAGAAAGGCACCACCGATGTCCCAAACAATCAGCACACCCGCACCGTTCGTGCACAACACGCTCCAAGGCCCCGGCCTGACCATGGAGCGGCTCTACACCATTGAGGGGCGGCACCCCTACGACGACGTCGCCTGGGAACGCCGCGACGTGGTGCAAAACAACTGGAAGACCGGGGAGGTGGTGTTCGAGCAGCAGGGTGTCGAGTTTCCAGACTTTTGGAGTGTGAACGCGTCGACGATCGTCACGACGAAGTACTTCCGCGGGGCTGTGGGTACCGAGTCGCGGGAGTGGAGCCTCAAGCAGTTGATTGACCGGGTCGTTCTGACATACACCAAAGCCGGACGGGACAACGGCTACTTTGGTTCGGAAGAGGACGCGGAAATCTTCGAGCACGAGTTGACGTACATGCTGTTGCACCAGGTCTTCAGTTTCAACTCACCGGTGTGGTTCAACGTTGGCACCACTGCTCCGCAGCAGGTGAGCGCCTGCTTCATTCTGAGTGTGGACGACACGATGGACTCCATATTGAACTGGTACAAGGAAGAGGGCTTCATCTTCAAGGGCGGCTCTGGTGCCGGGCTCAATCTGTCGCGCATTCGCTCGAGCAAAGAGCTCCTGCGTTCCTCGGGCGGCACGGCGTCCGGGCCCGTGTCGTTCATGCGTGGGGCAGACGCCTCCGCAGGCACGATCAAGTCAGGTGGTGCCACACGTCGGGCCGCAAAGATGGTGGTGCTCGACGTCGATCACCCCGACATCGAGGAGTTCATCGAGACCAAGGTCCGAGAAGAGGACAAGATCCGGGTTCTGCGCGACGCGGGATACGACATGGACCTCGGTGGAAAGGACATCACGTCGGTTCAGTACCAGAACGCCAACAACTCGGTGCGAGTCTCCGATGAGTTCATGCGGGCACTGGAGGCGGACGAGGACTTTGGGCTGCGGGCTCGTACCGACGGCGACGTTGTGGAGACGGTGAGCGCCAAGGGGCTCTTCCGGACCATGGCAGAGGCTGCTTGGGCATGCGCGGATCCCGGAATTCAGTACGACGACACCATCAACGATTGGCACACCAATCCGGAAACAGGGCGGATCAACGCGTCCAACCCCTGCTCGGAATACATGAGCCTGGATAACTCCTCGTGCAACCTGGCGAGCTTAAACTTAATGACTTTCCTGAAGGAAAACGACACATTCGATGCGGAGAGGTTCGCCAAGAGTGTGGAGTTCGTCATCACCGCGATGGACATCTCGATCTCGTTCGCTGACTTCCCGACGGAGGCGATCGGCGACACCACTCGCCGGTACCGCCAACTCGGCATCGGGTACGCGAATCTCGGTGCGCTGCTCATGGCGACTGGTCTTCCGTACGACTCCGACGCTGGTCGCTCTTTCGCTGCGGCCATCACATCGCTGATGACCGGAACCGCGTATAAGCGCAGCGCCGAGCTCGCCGGGGTTGTCGGTCCCTACGACGGCTACGCGCGAAACATCGATGCCCACAAGCGCGTCATGCGCAAGCACGCATCGGCCAACGACGATGTCCGGACCATGTCGAGCTTGGACGGCGACGTTCTCAAGCTCGCGGTGAAGACATGGGAGGAATGCCTCACCACGGGTGAGAAGAACGGGTGGCGCAACGCGCAGGCCTCCGTCCTCGCTCCCACCGGAACCATCGGTTTCATGATGGACTGCGACACGACGGGAATCGAGCCGGACTTCTCACTGGTGAAGTTCAAGAAGCTCGTGGGTGGTGGCTCGATGCAGATCGTCAACCAGACGATCCCGCGCGCATTGCGCAAGCTGGGGTACACCGAAGAGACGATCGAAGCCATCGTGGAGTACATCTCAGATAACGGACACGTTGTGGACGCACCTGGGCTGAAGACCGAGCACTATGCGATCTTCGACACCGCTATGGGAGCCCGGTCCATTTCTCCCATGGGTCACGTTCGGATGATGGCAGCGGTGCAGTCGTTTATTTCCGGTGCCATCTCCAAGACGGTGAACATGCCGGAGACAGCGACCGTCGAAGAAGTAGAGGAGATCTATTACGAGGGTTGGAAGCAGGGCATCAAGGCACTCGCGATCTATCGCGACAACTGCAAGGTCGGCCAGCCGCTATCCGATGCGAAGGCGACGAAGGTGGATGCGCAAGTCGAAGCCGCTATTGAGGGAATCGGTCAGCCGATCCGACGTCGTTTGCCGAAGTCACGGCCAAGTCGAACCACCAGCTTCTCGGTGGCAGGTGCCGAGGGCTACCTGACGGCGGGCAGTTACGAGGATGGAGAGCTGGGCGAGGTATTCCTCAAGCTCGGCAAGCAGGGTTCCACGCTCGCGGGCGTGATGGACGCCTTCTCCATCGCCATCTCGATCGCGATGCAGTACGGCGTACCGTTGGAAGCCTTCGTGTCCAAGTTCGTCAACATGCGATTCGAGCCAGCAGGTATGACTGACGATCCAGACATCAGGATGAGCCAGTCGATCATGGATTACATCTTCCGTCGTTTGGCGTTGGATCACCTGCCGTTGGACAAGCGTGAGGCGCTCGGGATCTTCACGGCCGATGAGCGCGCGGCGACCGTCACCCAGCAGTACGAGATGCCGCAGGTCGAGGCTGCCCCAGCAGTAGACCTGGCGGTCGATGAGCAGTCAGCCCCGGCGGGGGAGATGCCTGCCGACAGTAGCGCCCACTCCAGCGCCGAACTGCTCGAAGAGATCACCGGAACCGCGTCGGATGCTCCCTTGTGCATGACCTGTGGCATCAAGATGCGCCCAGCCGGCAGCTGCTACGTCTGCGAAGGCTGCGGGAGCACCTCCGGCTGTAGTTGACATGACCACACGAATGCGGCGTCGAGTACAGATCCGGCGCCGCATTGGTGTGCCGGGGGCACGGTTCCACCTATCTCCCGCACACGCACACCCTCTCGGCGCGCCAGGTCTGTAAAAACGCGGCGCGATTGGGCTGGTCACGTTACCCTTTCGTGACGAAGTCCCCAAGGGTGCGACGGAGGGTTGGCATGCGAGGAACGCGGAAGTTGATGGCGGTCGCAGCGAGTTGCGTTCTCGCGGTCACCCTGGCGGCTTGCGGGGGAGGTGACGAGGAGCCGGCGGCGGAGGACGTAACCCCAAGTGAGGCACCCTCAGACGCCCTTGACGTGGAAATCGATGAGGCCATCGAGGTCATCCCGGCGTGCACGAGTTACTTCGCCCTCGACCTGAAGTTGAGCGAGATCAATTCCAAGCCGGACGCGAAGAAGAAGGCGAAGAAGGAGATGCTCGCGGAGTTGAAGGGCCTGTCCGACACCCTGATCACCGACGCGGAAGAGGCGTACATCTCCGGCGATCTACCCGAGCGCGTGCTGGTCAATGCCAACCGCATTCAGAAAAATCTCAGCCGCGTGGAGGCGAAGAAAGGTACCGACGGCATCAAGAAGAAGCAGATGCGACGGATCGAGAAGTCTGCGGCACGCATCGAACGAAGCTGCGAAGCCGCGGGAGACATGCTGCCTCAGGAGAATTTGGACGCACGCACCGCGTGATGTCGCCTCAGCGGCTACGGTGACACGCGACGACCTGTTGAAGCCGGTGACTATGCCTCGTTGAAGGTGTCCGGGTTCGGGCCTGTGCGACGTGACGGGTCCTCGAGGCCTTCGATGGCGATGAGGTCATCAGCGTCGAGTTCGAAATCGAACACATCAACGTTGCTGACGATCCGCTCGGCCGTGACCGACTTCGGCAAGACGACATTTCCGATCTGAAGGTGCCAGCGGATCATGACCTGAGCGGTGCTCTTACCGTGCTTGCTGCCGATGTCGGCCAGGACGGCGTTGTCGATCAGGCCTCCGGAGGCAAGCGGTGACCAGGCTTCCGTGACCACTGCGTGCTCGTCGTCGGCGGCACGTACCTCTCGTTGGGGCAGCCATGGATGGAGCTCCACCTGGTTGATAGTCGGTGTTGCGCCTGTGGCATCAATGATGGTGCGCAGGTGGGCCGGGTGGAAGTTAGAAACACCGGCTGAAAGCGTCCTGCCCTGCTCCTTAAGTTCCAGAAGCGTTTCCCAGGTTTCGACGTACAGACCTCTGTCGGGTGTGGGCCAGTGAATGAGATAGAGGTCGACGTAGTCCAGGCCCAATCGGTCGAGCGAGGCCTGCATCGCGTCTGTCGTGCGGGCACGCCCGTGGTTGGTATTCCACACCTTGGTCGTGATGAACAGTTCGTCTCGGGACAGCCCGGACGCCTTGATCGCCCGGCCCACCCCCTCTTCGTTCCCGTACAGGGCGGCTGTGTCGATGTGCCGATAGCCGGCCTCAAAGGCGGTCAGGCACACGTCGGTTGCTACATCGTCGGGCACCTGCCAAACACCCAAACCGATCTGCGGAATCGATCGATCGTCGTTCATTGTCAGGTGCGGAATATTCGACACTCGCTCTCCACTCTCGCCGATCACTGCCACAATCCGTTCATGGATATCGCTCCACACTACTTGCCCGATCCCGACCGGTACGACGGTCGGATGCCCTATCGCAGATGCGGTCGCAGTGGGCTTGATCTACCACTGATCAGTTTGGGCTTCTGGCATAACTTCGGCGACGACAAACCTCTGGCCACGCAGCGAGAGATCATGCACACGGCCTTCGACTTGGGAATCACCCACTTCGATCTCGCGAACAATTACGGTCCACCGTTCGGGTCGGCTGAAATCAACGCCGGACGTATCTTGCGCGAGGATTTTGCCCGGTATCGAGACGAACTGGTCATCTCGTCCAAGGCGGGGTGGGATATGTGGCCAGGCCCCTACGGGGATCTCGGGTCTCGAAAGTACATGCTGGCCAGCCTGGACCAGAGCCTCGAGCGGCTTGGCCTGGACTATGTCGACATCTTCTACCACCACCGACCCGACCCGAACACGCCTCTTGAAGAATCCATGGGCGCCCTGGCGACCGCCGTTTCCCAAGGCAAGGCGCTGTATGTCGGCATTTCCTCCTACGGGCCTGCACGCACCCTTCGAGCCGCGGAAATCCTGGCCGACCTCGGCGTACCTTTGCTGATTCACCAGCCGTCCTACTCGCTGTTGAATCGATGGATCGAAGACGACGGTCTGCTCGACGCCCTGACAACAGCGGGGGCTGGATCTATCACCTTCAGCCCGCTCGCCCAAGGAATGTTGACCGATCGCTACGTGGACGGAATCCCCGAAGGCTCCCGAGCAACAGAAGGCAAATCCCTGGACCCGGCCTTCCTTAGCGCCGAGAACGCAGACCGCCTTCGTGCCCTGGCGCAGATAGCGCGCGAGAGGGGCCAAAGCCTTGCCCAGATGGCTGTGGCATGGACGTTGCGCGATGCGCGGGTCACGACGACTNTGGTGGGTGCGAGTTCGGCTGACCAACTCCGCGAGACCGTCGGAGCCGTGGACAACCTGGCGTTCAGCGAGAGTGAGATTGCAGCCATCGACGAGGCGGCTGTCGAAGGCGGAATTGATCTGTGGCGCGAACAGTCACGACTGCCGTAGCCGGGAAGCGGGGGCAGACCCAACGATCGTTGTGAGAGCCCCCAGGTGCGAATCGAACGAATCTAGTCGATCCTGACAGGGCCGTTGGGAGTCCGAAAAACGACAGCGGATACCCCGGGCTCGTCGTCCTCGACCCAGGCCACTTTGGTGTCATCGAGCCCGACGTCGGATCCGACCACTTCGACAACCGATGTGTGGTCCCCGGACAACTCGATCGTGTCGACCGCGATGGAAGTGTGTGTTCGACCCGTCGCGCTCGGGTGTTCGATGTCGGGGCAATCCCAGTGCACGAAGAAGGGAACTTCCGGTCGATCCAACGTGTTCAGGATGCCGATTTGCTGCCAACACAATTCGACGCCGTCGGGACGGATACGTTTCCCTGGCGCTGCCTCCCGTCCAAACCGTTGCTCGACTGGGCCGATGTCATCGACGGCGAGAACCCAGCTGAGCCATCCGCCGCCATGCTCGGCCCGACGATGGACGGCCTGGCCGAATGGTGCCTTCAGGGCTGCGGGGTGGTCGAGCGCGCTGACAACCTCGACGTAGCAGCCGCCAGCCAGCGGAAGAATGAAATTGCGGGTGCCGAATGAAGGGTGGCGGCCGCCATCGACGAAAGTTCCTCCGAGGTCTGACCCAATGCGCTGAACGACGTCTGCGATCTCGCTCGTTGNGCATGCATAGGACAGNTGGTCGAGATGCATACCTTCATCTTGCCCAATCGCTCGTTGGGGAGATTCGGGGGGTCGGCGTGTGGCAGGCTCAGGGGATGCGGGACCATGCCGACGCCGCTCCGAGCGAAGGCGGGGAGAACTCGCAGGTTCCCGACGTGCCGCGGGCCACACTGGACCCCCGGAAGTCCATTGCACTTGGAGCACTCGGATTAGGCGTCATCGTTCTGATTTTTTGGCAGGTCATTCCGCAGATCGGAAGTTACAGCGACGCTGTTGAGTCACTTCAGTCGATGTCGTGGATCGCCGTGGTGATCATTGCTGTCACCGTCGTCGTGTACTTGGCGATGTACGGCTTGATCTTCATGGCCGCCGAACCTCGCTTGCGGTACTGGCAATCCCAGCAGGTGAAGCAGGCAAGCTTCACCATCAGTAACGGCGTGCCCGCCGGCGGAGCGGTCGGATTGGCGGTGCAGTTCGGCATGCTCGCGAGCTACAAGATCCCGGCCACATCAGCCACCGCGGCAATTACCGCCGTGAGCCTGTGGAGCACCTTCGCCAGCCTCGGATTCCCCATTCTCGGCGTTCTGGCCTTGACGGTCGTGGGAGCAGCCGACGGTGTGGCCTGGATGGGTCCTGTCGGTCTGGGGATATTGATCTTGGTCCTTGCGGTGTTCGTCTCCATCATGCGTTCCCAGGGCCTCGCCGAGCGTCTGGGTGCCTGGGGCAACGCAGCCCTTACGCCGCTTGGTCGCCGAATCCGACGCCTCAAGGACCTCGACGTGGCAGCNCCGATCGTGAAGTTCCGNCGGGAGATGTACGACCTGCTNGCAAGGCGATGGGTGTGGCTCACGCTCGCTCAACTCGGGATCACCGGCAGTCAATTTCTGATTCTGTTCGCGGCCCTACGCGGAGTCGAAGGTTGGGATCAGCCGGGCACGAATCCGATCGCCGCCTTCGGGGCATTCGCGGTCAGTCAGATCATGCTGATGGTTCCCATCACGCCCGGCGGTTTGGGAACGATGGACGCCTTGATGATTCAGCTGTTGGTGAGTTCGGGTACCGACAAGGGTGCGGCCACCGCGGCGGACTTGGTCTGGCGAGCAACGTCATACGTCCCGCAAATTGTCGTGGGACTGATCGCTCTGATCACCTGGTATCGACGCGCGGGCCGGGTGTTTGCCAACCGGAGTGTCGGTGCGGACGGTGGCGAAGGCACGGACTAGTGTTCGGTGAGACCTGGTCGTCGCGGGAGGGGAAGCCTTCGGCGGCCAGGTCCTTCACATTCCCGTGCACGTCCCATTCCGGTGCACGTCGTGCGGGTGGTGCGGGTGGTGCGGGTGGNTGTAGGTGGCTGGTGAACAGGACGTTGATTGCTGACAGAAGGAACCGTCGGCCATGATGTTGCTGTGATCGCTGATCGAGAGCCCTGTGCACGTTTCGTCGCGGTGGGTGATTCCTTCTCCGAGGGNTTGAACGACGAAATTCGTGGCGACGGTCGGTATCGCGGGTGGGCGGACCGCGTAGCGGAATTGTTGGTAGCGAGACAGAACATCGAGCAACTCTCGTACGCAAACCTCGCGATCCGGGGTCGCCTGATGCGGCAGATCAGGGACGAACAGGTGCCCCAGGCGCAGGCATTGAAACCCGACCTGGTGACGGTGGGTGCGGGGGTCAATGACGCACTGCGGCGCACATTCAGCCTCGATGTTGTGTGCACCGACCTCGAGAACAGCGTGCGGGATCTCACGGTGGCCGGATCGCACGTGCTGTTGTTCGCTTACGGAGATCCGTCGAGAAGGAGTAAGGCCCTGGGTCGAGTGGCGGACCGAATGCGTGCCTACCGCACGGCAACGTTGGACATTGCCGCCGCCTATGGATGCACCGTGGTCGATTTCTGGGGTATCGCTCTCTACGACGACACTCGATTGTGGTCCGCTGATCGACTCCACCTGTCGCCCCTGGGGCATCGATTGACCGCGGAGGCAGTGATGGACGCTCTGGGCCTGGGGGGTGATGCCTGGCGATCTCCGATGTCCGATCCACCGCGCCCTGGATGGAGCCGGCGCCGCGGATCAGATGCAGCCTGGTTTCTGGCGCACGCAGGACCCTGGATCACCCGACGGATCCGCGGCGTGAGCTCGGGAGCCGGGGTGGTGGCCAAGGACCCGACGTATCGCACCGTCCACAAGNCGGGAGCTTCGTTGCCACCGTTGCCATAACGGCTGCTGNAATGATGTCGTGCCGGTTCAGGCTTTGCCTATGCCGACGTCACCCACGCCTTCTCGATCGCCTGATCGCAGTGATCCCACGCTCACCACGGCTGCTCAAATCGGGGCTGCGCTTCCCCATCTGCTTGGCTTTCATCCGGAGCAATCGATCGTCTGTCTGTGGTTGAAAGACCGTCAACTGGTGGTGACCCAACGAGCGGACGCGCCGGACGACGAGCAGTTCAGGGACTATGCGGGCGCTCTGTTCGCTCCGGTGCGGGCGCTGGATGTGGACGAGGTGATTGTCGTCTATGTGGNCCAGGAACCTGCGGTNCCNGACGGACTTGTGCGGGGTGTCGCTGAGCAGTGCCCGGCGCCGGTGCGCGTCCATTTGCACATGCGTGGCGCCCAAATCCGTGAGTGCCGTCCAGGTCATGATCACGGTGAGTCCTGGCGGTGGATCTGCACCAAGGAGCGGCAACAGGCGGCCGCGTATTTCACCTCTCCACACGCGCCTCGTCCGGCGCGGACGAGGCAGGCTGTGGCCGAGGAATTGTCNTATCGGCCANGTGATGGCGANGTCGAGACCGATGATCNCGCGCGGCATCGAATCNNACTGGACGATTTGATGGCCGCGTTGATGTGTTCGCCCCTACGGNTGTCCGCCGANNTTCTCCGGGCCAGTGTGTGTTCCGTCGCTGCCCGCGATGCCGTNNTNTGGTGTGCNGCGCGCATGACNGTGGTGGACAGGCGTGCACTGTTGCGGCATCTGGTCGAGGCGCTTTCCGCAACAGCACCCGGCCGAGCTGCCACTATTGCCGCTGCGACAGCAGTAGTTGCGTGGCTGTGCGGCGATGGAGTCCGCGCCAATGCCGCCATCGACCGTTGCTTGATCGAAGATCCTGACAACTACATGGGGACGTTGATCGCTGGAATCGCCCGTCATGGTGTGCCGCCCTCCGAACTCGAGTCGCTGCTTCGTGAGATGCCCGAAGAAAGTCTCAATAGCGGTGAGTGCCGCGTGGACGAGGTTCGCCCTAGCCGCTATAGTCAGTAATAGGTCAAGAGATCCAGCTTTAAGCCCCGGCTAGCTGGACGGCAACCCTCCAACCGCGGTGGGGTGCTCCGGTGGAGACCTGGCCCTTTTGGGCAAGTGCGGTCTTGCGCAGGGCAAGGCCCCGGATGAATGCGAGGTCTAAAATGCGCTGTACATGTCCCATCTAGTGACCCGGCGCCACGCCCTGCGACTGTGCGCGCCAGCAGAACCCCTGTATCGGCGTCCCGAACGCCCGCCGAGTCCTTGCTCGGCTCGGGTGACAACGGGCTCATCGATAACCGCACGACAAGCACGACCACACGTATACGAAACGCATCACCAACGAAATTCAAGGAGAATCACATGAGCGAGGGCTGGTCCTTCGAAACCAAGCAGATCCACGCTGGGCAAGCGCCCGACGGAGCCACGAACGCCCGTGCGCTACCGATTTATCAGACGACGTCGTACACGTTTAACGACACGACTCACGCAGCCAACCTCTTTGCGCTGAAGGAGTTGGGCAACATCTACACCCGAATCATGAACCCGACGCAAGCGGTTGTCGAAGACCGTATTGCTGCCCTCGAAGGCGGCGTCGGAGGCCTTCTGGTCGCCAGCGGTCAGTCGGCCGAGTTCCTCGCGATCACGAATATCGCCGAGGTGGGCTCACACATCGTCGCCAGCCCGAGCTTGTACGGCGGGACATTCAATCTGTTCCAACACACCTTGCCGAAGTTCGGAATCGAAGTGTCGTTCGTGGACGATGCGAACAATCTGGACTCCTGGCGTGCTGCCGTGCGACCGAACACCAAGGCCTTCTTCGGCGAATCGATCGCCAATCCGTTGATTGAGATCCTCGACATCGAAGGAATCGCGGGAGTTGCGCACGAAGCCGGTGTGCCCTTGATCGTCGACAACACGGTTGCCTCCCCGTACTTGATCCGCCCGCTGGAGTGGGGAGCAGACATTGTTGTCCACAGCGCGACGAAGTACATCGGTGGCCATGGCACGGCGATCGCCGGAGCCATCGTCGATGGAGGCAGTTTCGACTACAGCACAGATCCAGGACGATTCCCCGGATTCAACACCCCCGATGACTCCTACAACGGGCTCGTTTACGCGCGTGACCTTGGGCCCGATGGTCTGTTCGGGGTCAATGTCTCATTCATCATGAAGACCCGGGTGCAACTTCTTCGTGATCTCGGTGCCGCCGCAGCACCTTTCAATGCGTTCCTGATCTCGCAGGGTCTGGAAACGTTGAGTCTGCGCGTCCAGCGCCACAGCGACAGTGCGTTGAGTGTGGCAAAGTGGCTGGAGGATCGAGACGAGGTGCTCTCGGTGAACTACGCCGGTCTGGAGTCGAGCCCGTGGCATGACCTCGGCAAGAAGTACGCACCCAAGGGAACGGGAGGCGTGCTCAGTTTCGAGATCGCTGGCGGACTCGAGGCGGGCCAGAAGTTCGTCGAAGGGCTCGAGTTGCACAGCCACGTGGCGAACATCGGTGATGTTCGTTCGCTCGTTATTCACCCCGCGTCGACAACACACTCGCAATTGACGCCCGAGCAGCAACTGGCCGCGGGCGTGACGCCGGGTCTCGTGCGCCTGGCTGTCGGGCTGGAGGCGATGGAAGACATCCTGGCGGATCTCGACGCCGGCTTCCGATCGGCCAAGCAGGCCTGACCTTGTCGATACCGGCAGATTCGATCGACTACCAGGGTCCCCCTCCCGCGAGCGCAGCCTGGCGGGAGGGGGACGACCCGGGCGATCGGCAATTCCTGACCCTCGGGGAGTTCGCGACCGAGTCCACCGTCGTTTTGCCGAGTGTCACGGTGGCGTATGAGACCTGGGGAACTCTGGCGCCCGATGGTCAGAACGCGATCTATGTCTGCCATGCCCTCACCGGCGACTCGCACGTCACCGGCCCAGCGGGACCGGGCCATCGGACGGCTGGATGGTGGTCCGGGCTGGTCGGTCCCGGTATGCCGATTGATACGAATCGCTGGTTCGTGGTGTGCGCGAACGTTCTCGGGGGATGCCAAGGCACCACGGGTCCGTCGAGTATTGCCCCCGACGGCCGCCCGTGGGGGAGTCGCTTTCCCACCGTCACGGTGGCCGACATGGTGGACGTCGAGCGTGCGCTCGCCGACCACCTAGGGATTGATCAGTGGCTGATGATGCTGGGCCCCTCACTGGGCGGTATGCGCGTACTCGAGTGGCTCGTCCGGTACCCGGAACGGGTGCGTGGTGGGCTGGTGCTCGGATCTACGGCCGCCGTTACCGCAGACGAAATCGGTACTCATGCTGCTCAGATCGAAGCCATTAGAGCGGATCCGGCATTCAACGACGGTGACTACTACGACGCGCCTGCCGGAGGCGGCCCGCATCGTGGAATGGGTTTGGCTCGACGTATCGCGCACTTGACCTACCGCAGCGAGACCGAACTCGATCTGCGTTTCGGTCGTAGCCCGCAGCGAGACGAAGATCCTTACGGGGATGACGGATCGCGGTCGCGAGGTCGGTTCGCCGTGGAGTCCTACCTCGACCACCACGCGGACAAACTCGCCCGACGCTTTGACGCAAACACCTATGTCGCGCTGACCGAAGCGATGAGTTTGTTCGATGTCGGTCGAGGCCGAGGGGGAGTCGCAAGCGCTCTGTCGACTATTGACGCACCCCTCACGGTGGTCGGAATCGACAGCGACCGACTCTTCCCGCTGCGTCTGCAGTCAGAGTTGGTAGAACTCACGCCCGGTGCGGATGAACTGCACGTCCTGCGATCGCCCTACGGCCATGACGGGTTCCTGGTTGAGGACGAGCAGGTGGGTGCGTTCATTCACCATGCGATCGAGCGCTCGACCTCTGTCCAGCGCCCGAACCCTCGTCCCTGAGCGGACGCACTCATCCACAGGCACGTTGCGGGGGTATTCCCGTAGCCGCGGTCGACGTACCGTCGACAGGTGCCGTATCGAGTGATGCCAGGCGCCCTGACGCTGGGCGTCAGTGTCTGTGCAGCGTTCAGCCTCAGTCTCGGTGTCGGGGGTTTCGAGGGGCCTTCAGCCGCCCAGGCGGTCGAGGTGGGTGGCGTCGACATCGTCGGGGACGACGAGGCTGATCGTTTCGTCGGATCTGGGGCGGTGTTCCTACCGTCGACCGTGTCTGCGGATCGTCGGCAGCAGGCAGCCTGGTGTCACGGATGCCGATGGAAGGTCACCACCCCGTGTCTGCGAGAGGACGAGCACAGCGACGCTGGATGCCGAGGCAGTGTTCTGGGCTGCCCCCAGGGCCGGGAGATAGGTCGAGCCTGGCTTGCTCGCCCCGGTGCAGATTTCGAGCCGGTGGGGTTGTTCTGTCCCCACGACGGGGAGGTGACGTCGGTCGTGGACATGAGCACTCTCATCCGAGGCGACATCGTGGAGAAGGTGCCCCCGCTGTCCCCGGAATGTTTGCCGGCGCGGGGTGCAGTTGTGGGCATCGACCTGCACTGCCGATCGGGCCAATCATCCGCTCGGCTGGGATGGTCCTCCACTGTGGTCGGCCATGGGGTCGTCACCGAGGCCAGCGCGACGTGGTCCTGGGCCTTTGAGCAGAGGGCTCGAGCGGGCGTGAGTACGCCAACGGCGACAAGGGAGTGGGTCCACACGGTCGGCTTCCCTGGAGGGGTGTATCCCGATAGGGGAATTCGGCAGGCGTTCACGAATGTCGGACGGCACCTTGTACGAGTGCGGTCAGCGTGGCGCGGCCGCTACTGGGTCGATGGTGTCGGGCCCTTCAACGTGCAGGATCCGGTGCGCCAAGAGCACGCTTGGGAGGTGGACGTCGGGTCCGCGGTGGGGGTCCTCATGCACTAGCGGATCGAGCATGGCAGAATTCAGCTACGCCCGACGAGCCGGACACGGCTTGACTCGGGCTCTTGTCGTGGCTCTCGATCATGCCCCAAGGAAAGGTGCGCCCACTCACAATGGCAACAACCGCAACGAAGGCGAAGAAGGCTCCGGCGAAGAAGACCGCCGCGAAGAAGGCGCCGGCCAAGAAGGCGCCCGCGAAGAAGGCGCCGGCCAAGAAGGCG
>FUFK010038831.1_pt1 | contig 25710 bp, 23 predicted proteins | sample 1021851 | NCBI WGS metagenome assembly FUFK01 (sample SAMEA51879418, study PRJEB19060) | metagenome | reverse complement strand
AGTTATAGACAAATGGTTGATAGTTTAGGCGCTTTTTTCTTTATCGTCTTTTACTTCTTCAAAGTCTGCATCAACAACATTATCGTCTTTTTTCCCTTCCTCTTTTGCATCTTTAGGTGCGTCACCAGGTTTTGTACTTTGTTGTGATTTGTAAATAGCTTCGCCTAATTTCATTGAAGCTTGAACCAAATCTTGAGTTTTCTTTTTAATTTCCTCTACATCAGTTCCTTTTAATGCGTTTCTTACATTTGCGGATGCATCTTCAATAGCTTTTTTGTCTGCATCAGAAACTTTACTGCCATGCTCTTTTAAATTCTTCTCAGTAGAATGAAGTAGAGTGTCAGCTTGGTTTCTTGCATCTACAGCTTCTCTTTTCTTCTTGTCAGCTTCTTTATTTGTTTCAGCATCCTTTACCATTTGGTTTATTTCCTCATCACTTAAACCACCTGATGCTTGAATTTGAATTTTTTGTTCTTTACCAGTACCCTTATCTTTCGCAGAAACGTTTACAATTCCATTTGCATCGATATCAAACGTAACTTCAATTTGAGGAACTCCTCTTGGAGCTGGAGCTATACCTACTAATTCAAAATTACCTAAAACCTTATTGTCAGAGGCCATATCTCTTTCACCTTGTAAAACTCTAATTGAAACTGCAGGCTGGTTGTCTTCTGCTGTTGAGAAAACCTGACTTTTTTTAGTCGGTATTGTTGTATTTTTCTCTATTAATTTAGTTGAAACTCCACCTAAAGTTTCTATTCCAAGTGATAGTGGTGTAACATCTAACAATAGTACGTCTTTAACGTCTCCTTGTAACACACCTGCTTGAATAGCAGCCCCCATTGCAACAACCTCATCAGGGTTTACAGATTTGTTTGGTTCTTTTCCAAAGAAATTTTTAACTTCCTCAATTACTTTTGGCATTCTAGTCATTCCACCAACAAGTATTATTTCATCAATTTCGCTTGCGCTTAAACCAGCATCTTTAAGAGCTGTTTCACAAGGTGGAATAGTTCTTGAAATAAGATCTTCAACGAGAGCCTCAAGTTTTGCTCTAGTCATTTTCATATTAATATGTTTTGGACCTGTCTTATCAGCTGTAATAAATGGCAAATTTATTTCAGTTTGAGCAGCAGATGATAATTCAATTTTTGCTTTTTCTGCAGCTTCTTTAAGTCTTTGTAATGCTAATTTATCTGATTTTAAATCAATACCATTTTCTTTTTTAAATTCAGTTAATAGATAATCAACAATTGTATTATCAAAATCCTCACCACCTAAAAAGGTATCNCCATTTGTAGATTTAACTTCAAACACTCCNTCACCTAATTCTANNATGGANACATCAAAAGTACCTCCACCTAAATCATAAACTGCAATTTTGCTATTTGCTTTTTTGTCTAGACCATAAGCAAGTGCCGCCGCTGTTGGTTCATTGATAATTCTTAAAACTTCCAACCCAGCAATTTTTCCAGCATCTTTGGTAGCTTGTCTTTGTGCATCATTAAAATAAGCTGGAACAGTTATTACAGCTTGAGAAACTTCTTGGCCTAAATATTTTTCAGCAGTCTCTTTCATTTTCTGAAGTGTAAAAGCAGAAATTTGAGACGGTGAATATTTGTTACCTTTAGCTTCTATCCATGCATCTCCTTTGTCAGAGTTAACGATCTTAAAAGGTGCAGACTCAACATCTTTTTTAACAGAAGGATCTTCAAAATTTCTTCCAATTAATCTTTTGACAGCAAATATTGTATTTTCTGGATTGGTTACTGCCTGTCTCTTTGCAGGTTGTCCAATTAATTTTTCATCGTTATCTGAAAATGCAACTACAGAAGGAGTTGTTCTTGCTCCTTCAGCATTTTCTAAAACTTTAGCCTGCGTACCTTCCATTACAGCTACGCAAGAGTTTGTTGTTCCTAAATCTATTCCTATTACTTTGCTCATTATTAATACCTTTCCGACATATAAGTGCTAATTGTAAGACTACAACCATCTACATAATTAAAATTTTCCCTGTTTTTATTGACTTTTTTCATCTTTTTGCTTTTCATTTTCTGCCTCTTTAACTTTTTTCTTTGAAACACCCACTAAAGAGGGTCTCAATAATCTATCTTTCATCATAAAGCCTTTTTGAATTTCTTGGACAATAGTTCCAGGCTCTTTTGTATCATCTTCTACTTCCATCATTGCTTGATGAAGATTTGGGTCAAGTTTTTCATTAATAGATTTAACAGGCTCAATATTATTTTTTTTAAATATTGAAAGCATATCATTGTTTATAATATCTAAATGTTCTACGATTTTTTTAAGCGCATCAGTATTTTTTAATTTGTCATCATTCTCCAATACAGCTTTTGATCTCTCAAGATTATCTAATAAGTTTAGTGCCTCTTTTGCAAAAGAATATCCACCGTATTCGTATGCATCCTCTTTTTCTTTTTCAAATCTTCGCCTCTGATTTTCCATCTCCGCAAATGTTCTTGCTAATTTATCTTTTAGTGTTTCTAACTCTTGCTCTGGTGTTACCTTTTCATCATCTTTTTTCTCTGATCCTGGATTTTTATCTTCACTCTTTTGATCTTCAATATCTTTTTTGGCTGTTTGAGTATCTAACTCATCATCTTCAGCCTCAATATTATTTATATTTTCTTTTAATTCCTCTTTGTCCATATTGTTTATATGGTAAGAAAAAGTATAATTTCTAGATGTCTAAAAAAAAAATTAATGAGATATTTATTGGCTCAAATAATAAAGGAAAACTCAAGGAAATAGCAGATCTATTACCCAAAAGTTTAAAAATTTATTCAAATTTAGACTTTAAAATTCCAAGTCCAATAGAAACTGGAACCACATTTACACAAAACTCTCTATTAAAAGCAAAATATTTTTCAAAAAAAACTAGTAAAATTTGTTTATCAGATGACTCTGGAATAGAGATTGATATTTTAGATAAAGCGCCAGGCGTATATTCAGCAGATTGGTCAGGGAAAAAAAGAAATTTCAATTTAGCTATTAAAAAAGTTTACAAGGAAATTTCTAAAAAAGATAAAAATTGGAAAAAAAAGAAATTAAGTGCGAGATTTATTTGTGTACTCACTATCTTTTGGCCAAATGGTAAATTTATAAGCAAAATTGGTAAAATTGAGGGACGAATATCTAATTTAAAGAGAGGAAAAAATGGTTTTGGATACGATCCAATCTTTATACCAAAAGGAAAAAGATTAACTTTTGGTGAGATGGATCCTCATAAAAAATATAGTATAGATCACCGTTTTAATGCATTTAAAAAAATTAGAAAATTTTTTTAAATTTGTTATCTTTAATACCATAAAAGTTTAGTTCATGAGTAATAGTATTTTTACTTATTTCGAAGACTCCTATTTTGCCTTTAAACTTATTTTTTTTATAGAATATTTTTTTTGAAATTTTAAAATCATTTTCATAAATTAAATAATAAACCAACCCTACCAAATCATAGCTTAAGAATGAGAGTTGATCTCCATCCAAACCATAAGCGTCTTTAAAATCATTCATAAATAATTCATAATTATCTTTGTTAATTGAAGGAAAATATATTGGATGAAGCGTATCATCTTTTAAAAGACTTTTATCAAACCATTGATTTAAGGTTATATAAGAAATTCTTTTTGATGATACGTCTGTATAGAGTAGAGATGTGGCAACACTTTTTAAATTTTCATCAAAGTCAGCTATAACAACCGAGTCAAAATTTATATTTCCAAGCGTATCTCTTTTCTTTAAATTTTGTATTTTTTTGTCTTTGTCTTTAAATGTTAAGCCCTCAAGTCTTTGTATTTCAAATTTAAGATTATTTTTCCTTATTTGATATTTAGTTAATTCTTCAATTTGTTTAGTAAGTTTTGTTGGCTCTCTATCATAATAAAATACTTCTTTATATTTGATTTTAGTTTTATTAATTGCTTCCTCTATCTCATTTTTAAATTGTGTTCTTGGAATCAAAATAATACTTTTTGATAAATTTTCTCTATTATTAAATTTTTTTATTGTTTGTATTTGTGATATTGCATTGACACCAGCACTGATTACATTTTTTGGATTGCCGATTAATTTGTTTGTAAAAGATATAAAAGTCACTTCTTTTAAATCATCAAGATATTTGGTACTTTCGTTAAAGACCGGGCCAATGATTATTTTAATACCGTCTTTATATAATTCTTTAGATACTTTTAAAGCATCAATAGGATTTGATTTGGTATCTTTTGGAATTATCTCCACCCTTTCATCATCAATTTTGTTAACCGCCATTCTCATTGATTTTATAATTTTTTCACCAATTAAAGAATTTTCACCACTTAAAGGAACAATTAACCCAATCTTAATTTTTTCAGACGCAAATATATTTTGATTTAAAAAGCATGTACTTAATACAAAAAATATTAACAATTTAATTAAAGTTTTCATTTAAGTTTTAATAATATATTTAATTAGAGAATTCATATGAATTTAAACAATAATAAATTTAAACCTGGGCTATATTGTGTTGCCACACCAATTGGAAATATGGGTGATATTTCCTTTAGAGTCATAAAAATCCTCCAAGAGTCTGATATAATTTTATGTGAGGATACTAGAGTAACAAAAAAAATACTTCAAAAGTTTGAAATAAATAAAAAACTTATTTCAAATCACAAATTTAATGAAAATAAAAATTTGGAAAAAGTTATAGAAATTCTTAAAAATAAAAAAATAGTATCATTAGTGTCAGATGCTGGAACACCAGCTGTTTCAGATCCTGGAAAAATACTAGTTAAAGAGTGTGTAAAAAATGGAATTGAAATTTTTCCAGTTCCGGGAGCTTCTGCAGTAAGTGCTGCAATATCAATAAGTGGCTTTTCTGATAACTTTTATTTTATCGGATTTCTCCCCGAAAAACAAAATCAAATTAAAAAGTTGTTTGAAAATTTATCTTCACTTGATTGTTCAATTGTATTTTTCATATCACCAAATAAATTTTATAAAAGAATTGATGATATAAAAGATTTTTTTTTGAATAGAGATATTCTAATTTGTAGAGAAATTACAAAATATCATGAGGAATATATTAGAACTTCTGTACCAAAGTTGTCGGATGTAAATTTTTCAAGGAAAGGTGAGATAACTATTGTTATTTCTGAAAAAAGAAAAGAAAAATTAAGTTTTAAAGACCTCGAAGAATCAGATAAAAAAAAAATTAATAAATTAATTAAAAAAATGTCTATTAAAGATATTGTAAAAAAAGTTTCAGAGGATAGAAAAATTTCTAAAAAACTAATTTACAAATATTGTCTTGAAATTAAGCATGAAAATTAAAAAAATTATAATACTATTAAGCTTCGTTTTAATCTCAAGCTGCGTAGGTTACTCCTCTACAGGAGTCTTAGGTACGGGAGTTTCCATTGCTTTAGATCCAAGGAGTCTTGGAACTCAAATTGACGACTCATTAATGCAACAAAATTTAAGAGCAAAATTATTATCAACAGATAAAAGTTATATTATTTCTGTAAAAACAAAAATACTTGATGGAAGAATATTTCTTACAGGAAAAGTAAACTCTGTGGAGGATAAACTAAAAATTACGAAGTTAGCTTGGGAAATAAAAGGTGCCAGATCTGTTAATAATGATTTACAAATTAAAGAAAAATTTAATTTCAAAAGATCTGCAAAAGATCTCTTAATAACTTCACAATTAAGAGCAGCTTTAATTGGAAGCAAAAAAATTAAAGCAGTTAACTATAATATCGATACTTACAAAAAGAAAATTTATGTTTATGGTATAGCGCAAAATAAAACTGAGAGAGATGAGGTTATCAAAGAAGCTAAACAAATTTTAGATGTAGAGGATGTAGTTACAAGTATTTTTTTAGTTGATGATTTGAGAGTTGTTAAAAAATAACAAATATTTTACTTTGTTTTTTGATATTTAATTACACCAGCTGAATAAGCAGCAACAGATGCTAAATCTAATATTTCAGAAGTAGAAGATCGCAATGGAGCAATTTCTATTGGTTGAGCAAGACCGATTAATAATGGGCCAATAACTTTTGCACCTCCTAAAGTTTTCATAATTTTGTTGGAAATAGCTGCACTATGTTGCCCAGGCATTATTAAAATGTTTGCCTTTCCTACTATCTCTGAAAAAGGATACAAATCAGAGTATTCCCCATTAAGAGCAACATCTGGCTGCATATCACCATCAAACTTAAAATCTACTTTTCTTTCTTTTAATATTTCCACAGCATCTCTAATATGTTTTGTTCTGCTTGTAATTGGCTGGCCAAATGTTGAATGAGATAAAAAAGCAACTTTTGGATCAAATCCAAATAATCTCACAACTCTTGCAGATGAAATTGCTATATCGGCTAATTCCTTAGATGAAGGGTATTCATTTACTGATGTGTCACCAATAAATACAGTTTTTCCTTTACTAACTACCATGTTTAATCCAAACATTATTTCACCTGATCTTGCAGGAATAACTTTCTTAATTTTTTCTAAGGATTGAGAATATCTTCTCGTATTACCTGTTACCATTGCATCTGCATCTCCACATTCAACCATACATGATGCCCAAATAACTCTGTCAGTTCTTATCATTCTATCACAATCTCTCTCGAGCAAACCCTGATCCCTATGCATTTTTTTAAAGAGAAGTTTTACATATTTATCTCTCATTTTTTTATCAGTAGAATTAACAATTTTAATATCTAGATTTTCTCCATATCCAATTTCTTTTAATCTTTGTTTAACAACGTTTTCTTTTGCAACAATTATAGGAGTTCCTAATCCACTATTTTTAAATGCAATTGCAGCTTTTAAAGTATTTTCATCCTCACCATCTGCAAACACAACAGTTTTTTGGTTTTTCTTAATTTTTGAATTGATTCCCTGCAGGACAGTTACTGATGGATCTAATCTTTGTTTTAATTGTTCAGAATACAAATTAAAATTTTCAATTTTCCTTCTAGCCACACCAGTTCTGATAGCAGCCTTTGCAACAGCTACTGGAATCACACTTATCAATCTTGGATCAAATGTAGATGGAATTATATAATCCTTTCCATATTTTGGTCTATCCCCACCCATTGCTGCAGCTACCTCATCAGGAACTCTTTCTCTAGCTAATTTAGCAATAGCATTAGCAGCAGAAATTTTCATTTCTTCATTAATAGTTTTTGCTCTTACATCAAGTGCGCCTCTAAATATATATGGAAAGCCAATTAAATTATTTACCTGGTTTGAATAATCCGATCTCCCTGTTGCTATAATTGCATCTTTTCTTATTTTGTATGCGTCTTCAGGTAAAATTTCAGGATCAGGATTAGCACATGCAAATATAATTGGATTTTTTGCCATTCCTTTGATCATTTCCTTTTTCAGAATTCCAGCTGAAGATAAACCTAAAAAAACATCAGCATTTTTTAATGCATCATTTAGATTTTTATCGTTTGTTTTTTTTGCATACTTCAGTTTCCACTTATTTAAACTTTTTCTATTTAAATTAATTACGCCCTTACTGTCAATCATTGTGAGATTTTGTTTTTTCACTCCTAATTTTAAAAATAAATCAGAGCAAGCCATAGCGGATGCTCCTGCACCGTTTACGACAACTTTAATTTTAGAAATTTTTTTTTTAGTGATATGTATTGAATTAATAAGTGCAGCTGATGTAATAATTGCTGTCCCATGTTGATCATCATGAAATACTGGTATATCAAGTATTTTTTTTAGATTTTCCTCAATTATGAAACATTCTGGTGCCGCAATATCTTCGAGGTTAATTCCTCCAAAACTTATGGCAAAGTTTTTTATACTATTGACTATTTCTGTAGGATCTTTGCTATCAATCTCTAAATCAATTGCATCTATATCTGCAAACCTTTTAAATAAAATTGCTTTACCCTCCATAACAGGTTTGGAAGCAATTGCCCCCAAATTTCCTAATCCTAAAATTGCAGAACCATTACTTATGACTGCTACTAAATTTCCTTTAGTTGTATAATCATATGCTAGTTCTGGATTTTTATAAATTTCTTTTACTGGTGCGGCTACCCCAGGAGAGTATGCTAAAGCCAGATCCCTTTTTGATGTCATCGGCTTTGATGAATTTATCTCAATCTTACCAGATTTATTTGAATTATGAAATTCAAGAGCCTCTTTATCTGAATAATGTTCAATTTTATTTTTTTTCATTAGGTAAATTAAATATACTATTAAGGTAAATTTAGGACTAATATGATTTATGAACCTCATTAAGTCAACAAGCACGTTTAGTCTATTTGTTTTATTAAGTAGGGTTCTTGGTTACATAAGAGATTTTTTTATAGCAATATACCTTGGATCAGGCCCTTTAGCAGACGCTTTCTTTGTAGCATTTAGAATTCCAAATACCTTTAGAAGATTATTTTCAGAAGGAACCTTTAATGCAGCTTTTGTTCCCTCTTATTCTTCGGAACTCGTTAAAGGAAAAAAAAATGCAAACTCATTTGCCAATACAATATTTAATTTATTGCTACTAGGATTATTCTTCACAATATTAATAATTGAAATATTCATGCCCGCATTTATTAAAATGATTGCACCAGGATTCACAAATGACTTAGAAAAATTAAATATTGCAATTGATTTAACTAGAATTACTTTTCCATTTTTATTTTTTATTTGCTTAGCATCCTTTTTTTCAGCAATTTTAAACTCACATAATAAATTTGCAGCAGCAGCTGCAGCCCCAATAATTCTAAATGTACTGTTAATAATTTGTTTGATATATGCTGAAAATTTAAATGGTAATCTGGTTTATTACTTATCTTATATGGTTACTCTTGCTGGGCTTCTACAATTTATTTTTTTATTAATATTTGTAAAAAAATTCTTTGTAATAAGTATAAATTTTCATTTTAAAATAAACGAAAAGGTTAAAATTTTTTTTAGTAAACTTTTGCCAAGTATATTTTCATCAGGTGTCACACAAATAAACATTTTAGTTGGAACAATTATTGCATCTTTTCAGGCGAGTGCAGTCTCTTATTTATATTATGCTGATAGAATTTATCAGATAAATCTAGCAATAGCTGGTATTGCTATAGGTACTGTAATACTACCAAATTTAAGTAGACATATAAAAAGTAATAATTCTGTAAAAACAATAGAACTTCAAAATAAAGCCTTAGAGCTAAGTTTATTTTTAAGTTTGCCTGCATCATTTGCTTTAATGGTTGGTTCAGAGCAAATAACATCTGCCTTATTTGGTTATGGCTCCTTTGGTCATTTGACCGTTAGTAATTCTGCAAAAGCCCTGTTTTATTTTTCTTTTGGACTTCCTGCATTTTCTTTAATTAAAATATTTTCCACTTTTTTATTTGCAAGAAATGATACGAAAACACCATTTAAGTATTCTTTAATTTCAGTAATTTTAAATATAATTATAAGTATAACTTTTTTTTCGAAAATTGGTTTTATTATAATACCAATCGCAACAACAATCTCTTCATGGTTTAATGGATTAATTTTATTGGTTTTTGTGATCAATAAAAATTACTTTAAATTTAGTTCTAATTTTATTAAGCAAATAACAAAAATCATTTTCTCAAATATAATTGCGATCTTTATATTTTATATTTTAATAAATATTCTTGGAACCTACTTGGACTATGAAAATAATTATAAATTTATTTTTATTATATTGATTGTTTTATTAACTTTCGTTTCATACATCGGATTTTCTATTATTATAAAAGCCTTTAAAATTTCAGATATTAATTTAAAGTATTGATAGATGTCCAAAAAAATATTTTCTGGTGTTCAGCCTACAGGCAATCTTCATTTAGGTAATTACCTTGGTGCTATTAAAAATTTTGTTGAATTAAATAATGATAATCAAAATGAATGTATTTTTTGTGTTGTAGATTTACATGCAATTACTGTTAAGCAAGATAAAGATCAATTAAAGAATAATATTCGTGAAACAACTGCAACATTTATAGCGAGCGGTATTGATCCAAGTAAAAGTATTATTTTTAACCAATCAAAAGTTCATGCACATGCAGAAGGGTCATGGGTTCTAAGTTGTATGGCACCAATGGGTTGGTTAAATAGAATGACACAATTTAAAGAAAAAGCTGGTAAAGATAAGGAAAAGGCATCTGTTGGTCTATATATTTATCCCATATTGATGGCCAGCGATATATTACTATATGATGCTACGCATGTACCAGTTGGAGAGGATCAAAAACAACATTTAGAATTAACAAGAGACATTGCCCAAAAATTTAATAAAGATTTTAATTGTGATAATTTTTTAAAAGCCCCAGAACCTCTAATTAAAAAAAGTTTTTCAAGGATAATGAGTTTGAAAGATGGTTCAAAAAAAATGAGTAAATCAGATCCATCTGATCTTAGTAGGATTAATTTAACTGATACTAAAGACGAAATTATTAACAAAATTAAAAAAGCAAAGACCGACTCATTCCCAATCCCTAATGAAGAGCAAAAATTAAAAGATAGGCCTGAAGCTGAAAATTTACTTGGAATTTATTCTAGTATTTCAGATCAAAGTTTGAATAAAACATTAGATGAATTTGGAGGGAAAAATTTTTCTGATCTAAAAAGAGATTTAGCTGAAATTTTATCAAATAAAATTTCTCCAATCTCTAATGAGATAAAAAAATTGATTAATGATCAAGAATATCTAGATAAAGTTCTCTCACAAGGAGCAAGTAAAGCAGAAGAAATTGCTGGAAAAAAGATTGAAGAAATGAAGAATATAATAGGTTTTTAAAATTCTTTAAATTTCAGAATTAATAGATATATAAACATTATGTTTATACAAACACAAGAAACACCAAACCCAAATTCTCTTAAATTTTTACCAGGTAAAAGGGTGTCAAATGATGGACCTTATGAATTCTTAAATGAGAACCAAACGGAAATTCCAATATTAAAAAATATTCTATCGATAAATGGTGTTACAGGAATATTTTTAAGTGAAGATTTTATATCGATTAATAAAACCCAAGATGAAAATTGGGAAAATATTAAGCATATAGTGATTTCACACCTTAATGAATACTATGATGAAGGTCATGAATTTATCATTAATAAAAAGACAGAATTACAACAAAATAAGGATTACAGTGAAATTGAGAATAAAATAATAAAAATTTTAGAGACTAAAATTAGGCCAGCTGTTGCAAGAGATGGGGGCGATATTACATTTAAGGAATTTAAAGATGGAAAAGTTACAGTTATGTTAAAAGGTAGCTGTTCAGGATGCCCATCTTCAACCTTAACTTTAAAACAAGGTGTCCAAAATCTTCTTTGTCATTATATCCCAGAAGTTAAAGAAGTTTTAGCTGTATAATATCTTTTCTATCAATTATAAGAATCAAAAAGAAACATGAAAAAGAAAAATTTAAAAAAAAAACAAGATAATAGTAATCTAAATTTTTTTAAAACTTTATTAACAAGTCTAGCTGTAATCCTTATATTCTCAGTTTTGCCTAACTTACTCAGTTTCATGAAAACTAATTTAAATTCAAACAAAGTTGTTTTTAATTCTTCAAAACAAAATTTTGATGAAATATTAGACAAACAGAAAAAAAAAAATAAGATAATTAAAGACTCAATTAAAGACAGATATTCATGGAATATTTTTGAAGATATTGATGTTTTTGGAAAGAATGAAGAAGATGAGGATCCTCAAAGGTTAAGTGCCTCGACAATTGAGGAATTATTTAAAGACAATGGATATGATCTTGATACTGTTAAAAAAACTAAATTAGTTAATGCAGGAAATCAATTAACAAAACTTCCTAAAGAGCTTCAAAATATAGAAAGTCCAAAAAAAAGAAAAAAACTATTTATTAAAATTGTACTACCATTAATTATTGAGGAAAATCTTAAAATAAGATTTGATCGAAAAAAACTTTTTGAAATTTTAAATAAAAATAATACCTCACAACGTGATAAAGCATGGCTTGAACTAAAATTTAAACAGTATGGTGTTAAAAATAATGATTTAGCAAAACTTAAAATAAGAATGGATGAAATTCCTGTTTCACTAGCAATAGCTCAAGCAGCTAAAGAAACTGGTTGGGGAAGTTCGAGGTTCGCACAAGAAGGAAATGCATTATTTGGACAGTGGACCTGGTCTGGTGAAGGAATAAAGCCTTTAGAGATTGAAAAAGATAAAAAACATAAAGTCGCAAAGTTTAAAATTTTAAAAGCTTCTGTGAGAGCTTATCAAAGAAATTTGAATACACATCCTAGCTATAAAGAATTTAGAATTGAACGAGCAATTCAAAGAGATAATGATGAAAAATTAAATAGTTTAAAACTAGTAGAGTATTTAGAAAAATATGCAGAAACGGGAAAAGAATATACAGAAGTTCTTAAAAAAATTATCAATCAGAATTCTTTAACTGATTTTGATGACGTAGATATTTTACCAACAAGTTTAAAAATGAAAAATTTAATTTAGAGTAAATTGAGTTCCAAACCATCTCCATCCATCTTCATCTTGCATTGAGCAATTTATTCTCCCTCTTCTTGGTAAAAATTTTTCATCAAAAATAACTTCAATTTTATTTTTTTTATAGTCTAGTTGAGAATTTTTCCACTCCCCTCCTTCATTTGAAAAGCAATTTATTTTATTGATTTTAGGTTGATCATTAAAAAATTCTATTATTAGTTTTGGTGGATTATTAATATTTAATAAAAATTTTTCTTCTGGAATTATAGTTTTATACTGTATCGGTAAAAGGTTTATTAAAAATTTAAATCTTTCTAAATCTCCATATTTTTCATTTATAGGGAATCTAGGTAATTCATATTTATCTTTATTTAAATCTATAACACCTGAGTGTTGACCAAAAGCATATTCAAAATTTTTAGAAATAAATTTTTTTTGTTCTAAACTATACTCACCAAATGGGTATGAAAAAAAATTAGAATTATAGCCAAGATTTTTTTCAAATATTTTTATTGATTTAAGTATATCTTTTTCAAATTTTTCAAATTTATATTTTACTAAGTAATCATGTGTATGTGAGTGATTTCCAATAAATACAAAATCTTCTTTTGATATCTCTATAATTTCATCCCAATTCATATAACCGTTTTTGCCTACAGCCTCTGTTGAAACAAATAAAATAAAAGGAATTTTATCTTTTTTTAGAATTGGCCATGCATTCAAATAAAAAGATGAAAATGCATCATCGATAGTAAGTAAAATTTTTTTCTCTTCACTTACTTTATTAAATTCTAATTCAAAGTTTTTTGGATTTAAAAAAGAAAAGTTATTATCCCTGATAATATTTAAATGTTCTTGAAATATATCAATTTTTATATTGGTTGAAGGATATTTATTTTCCTCAAATCTGTGATACATCAAAGCTAAAATCCCCTTTTCATTAGGTTCATATTTTTTGTTTACAGTTTCTGCATAAGCATTTAAAAAAAATATGTAAAAGATGATAAATTTAATAATTGATGCGGCTAATGAAAAAATTGTTTTTGTGATCATTGCTAATAAACAATCATATACTAGCAGACATATAAACAGTAGAGAAAACTTTGATAATTTTATGAAATTACTTTTGAAATTTATGAATAAAAAAAAAATTAAAATAACTGATATTCATAGAATTTTTGTCAATTTAGGACCTGGTAAATTTACAAGTATTAGAATTTCCTTATCAGTAGCTAAAGCTATATCATTAGCAAATAGCGTTGTATTAGTTGGTTTTAAAACACAGGATACATTAAAAAAAAATTACAAAAATTTAATTAAATTAGATAAAAATAAAAGTTTGATAAAACCCATATACTCGAGTTAGAATAAATTATGTCTGAAACCATAGAACAAATTTGCCAAAAGAAAGGTGTTAAACTTACTGATCAAAGAAAAATTATTGCTAAAGTTTTATCAGAGTCAAAAGAAATTTATGGTGAGTCTGATCATCCAGATGTTGATGAGTTATATCAAAGAGTTTCGAAATTAGATTCAAAAATAAGTATTGCTACAGTTTATAGGACAGTCAAGCTTTTCGAAGAATCTGGTATACTTACCAAGCATGATTTCAAAGGAGGAAAAGCAAGGTATGAAGCGTTAGTTGAGAGTCATCATGATCATCTTATTGATATTAAATCAGGTGAAATTATTGAGTTTGTTGACGAGGAAATCGAAAAATTACAAAAAAAAGTTGCGGAGAAGTACGGATACAAATTAGTAGACCATAAATTAGAATTATATGGAATTAAAAAAAATAAATGAGTGACCTACAAATTCTTAGACCTTTTGGACCTTCAATTGTTAAACTATCTATTTCTTTTAACTTACAGTTAGATAAAAATTTAGCAAGTTAGGTATCTTGAATGATAAAAAATAAAAAAAAAGTATATATAAAAACTTTTGGTTGTCAGATGAATGAATATGATTCCAATAGAATATATGACTCTGTTAGTAAATTAGGTTTTATTAAAACTAATAATCAATTAAATGCAGATTGTTATATTTTAAATACCTGCCATATACGTGATAAAGCCAAGGAAAAAGTTTATCATGAAATTGGTCGAGTTAAAAAATTGTATAGAGATAAAAAAAAACCAATAATGATTATTGCGGGCTGTGTTGCGCAGGCTGAAAATGAGGAAATGGTAAAGAGAGAACCATTTATAGATATTATTTTAGGACCTCAATCTTATCATAAAGTAAATGATTTATTAAAAAATCATATTGCAAACTTAAAACAAGAAGAAACAGAATTTGATACTATCAGCAAGTTTGGATATTTTGATCAAATTAAAAATAATAATGATAAAATATCAGCTTTTTTAACAATTCAAGAGGGATGTGATAAATTTTGCCATTTTTGTGTGGTGCCCTACACAAGAGGACCTGAGTATTCTAGACCATTTAATAAAATTATATCAGAAGCAGAACAATTAATAAAAAATGGAGCAAAAGAAATAACATTGCTTGGTCAAAATGTTAATGCTTATTCATATACAGAAAATTCTAAAGAATATAGAATCTCTAATTTAATAAATCATTTAGACCATTTTTCAGAGTTAGAGAGAATAAGATATACCACCTCACACCCTAGGGATATGACCGATGATTTAATTGAATGTTATTCCTCAAGTCAAAAATTAATGCCTTTTGTTCATTTACCCATTCAAAGTGGCTCCAATAAGATGCTAGAGTTAATGAATAGAAAACATACTGTAGATGATTATTTAAAAATTTATGAAAGACTGAAAAAAATTAATAAAGAAATAGAATTTTCGAGTGATTTTATTATTGGTTATCCTGGTGAAACCCAAAAAGATTTTGAAGACACATTTGAGCTGATAAAAAAAATTAAATTTATTAATTCTTTTTCTTTTATTTTTAGTCCTAGACCTGGAACAAAAGCTGCAAAATTAGAAATGATTGAAAAAAATATTGCTAAAGAGAGACTGACATTAATTCAAGAAGAATTATTTAATAATCAAATAGAAATTAATAAATCATTCGAAAATAATACAATTAATGTACTTGTTGAAAATAAAATGGAAAAACAAAATAAATTATTTGGAAGAAATAAATATATTTCACCTGTAATTTTTGATGGAAATGAAAATCTTATTGGTAAAGTTGTTAAAGTAAAAGTTCAAACCAGTAACCAGAATACTTTATTTGGTTTATTAGATAAAAAGATGGAAGCTGCTTAAATTGAGTAATTTAAATAAAAAAAATATTATTTCAGAATTAAAATACGTATATTCTGAAAATAATACGTTAAGCATAATATTTCAAAATAATGATTTGTTGCTTGGGGTAGCAGGTGAGTTTAATAATAATTTAAAGGAATTAGAGAAAATTACAAAAACTAGCTTGTATTCAAGAGGAAATTCTATCCTAGTAAAAAGCGATCCAGATAAGAATAATTTGATCAAAAATGCTATACAATTTTTGACTGAACAGTTTTTAAATAATGGAACAATTGAAAAAAAAGATATAATTTCTTCTATAAACGAATTTATGATTGATGAAAAAAATAATACTGAAAAAAAAGTAGAATATATAATTAAAACTCCTAAAAAGTCTGTAATACCAAGGTCTGAAAGACAGAAAGATTATGTTAGAGCTTTAANGGAATCAGACATAATTATTTCAGCTGGACCTGCTGGAACTGGTAAAACTTTTTTAGCAGTTGCCGTAGCACTAACAATGTTATTAGATAAAAAAATAGAGAGAATTATTTTATCAAGGCCTGCAGTCGAAGCTGGTGAAAGACTTGGATTTTTACCTGGTGATATGAGAGAAAAAGTAGATCCATATCTAAGACCACTATACGATTCCTTGTATGATTTATTAGATTTTGAAAAGATCCAAAAAAAAATTGAAGTTGGTGACATAGAAATAGCCCCTCTAGCATTTATGAGAGGCAGAACTTTAAAAAACTCTTTTGCAATTCTTGATGAGGCACAAAATGCAACAGATACGCAGATTAAAATGTTTTTAACTAGAATTGGAGAAAACTCTAAGATAGTAATAAATGGTGATCCATCACAAATTGATCTACCAAACAAATCACTTTCAGGGTTACACAGATCAAAAAAATTGCTTAGGCATTTAAAGGAAATCTCAGTAGTTGATTTTGATCACAAAGATGTAGTTAGGCATCCACTTGTATCTAAAATAGTTAAGGCATATTCTGATCAAAGCACTGACGGATGATAAAGGCCAATGTAATATCTGGTTATTCAAATTGGAAAAGATTTTTAATTAAACCAAATGACTATTTAAAAAAAAGGCTTAATAAATTATCTAAAGCTCCTTTATTTAAAAAAAAAAATCACGAATTTTCTGTGCTCTTAACAAATAATAAAGAAATGAAAAAATTAAATCATAAATTCAGAAAAAAAAACAAAAGCACAGATGTTCTGTCATTTCCAATTAAAATCAAAAACAAAAAAAAACTTTATGTGGGCGACATAGCAATAAGTTTTGAAATTATTAAAGAGAGATCAAAAAAAACTAATTTTTTTTTAGAGTTTGATAAAATGTGGATCCATGGATACTTACATTTAATTGGCTATGATCATAAGAAAAACAATGATTTTAAAAAAATGCTTAAAAAAGAAAAATTAATACTGAAATATTTTCATTAAGTAAATTGACTTTATTATATAAAAATAAAATTTTATTATATTCGTTTATTTTTTTATTAGGCTTAATATCCTCTTTTAGTCTTCCACCTTACAATTTATTTTATATAAATTTTTTTTCATACCCAATAATCCTATGGATATTACTATTAAATACAAAAGACAAAATTATTTCATTTAATCTTGGTTGGGCATTTGGCTTTGGTTATTTTATTTCCAATTTATATTGGATAAAAAATTCTCTTACATTTGAAGATAATTTTAGGCCATTGATACCGTTTGCACTAATTTTAATACCATTATTTCTAGGATTATTTTATGGAATTTCAACATTTATATTTTCACTACTAAATCCAAAAAAGAATCTTTTATCAATTTTAATATTTACTACCTCTTTATCAATTATTGAATATATTAGAAGTTTCATATTGGGTGGATTTCCATGGAATTTAATTGCTTTTAGTTTTGTAAATAATACTGAATTTATTCAAATACTTTCTCTAACAGGAACCTATGCTTTTAATTCATTAGTTATTTTATTATTTCTATTACCAATTATTTTATTTTTTGATTACAAAAAAAAAATCAAAATAAATATATTAATGTTTTCTCTTATAATTATTTTTACAAACTATTTTTGGGGTAAATCAAATTTGACTCAATATGAATTCAATGAGGAAACAGATTTAGGATTTACTATAAAAATAATTTCTCCAAAAATAAACCTTGTTAGATATTTTCAAAACGAAAATCCTAGAGAATTTTTATCTGAATTAATTAACATTTCTCAACCAAATCTATCAAATAAAACAATATTTATTTTACCTGAAGGTATTCTTTCTAGTATTTATTTCGACGATCTTAAAAAATTTAAGAAGCTTTTTACAAATAATTTTTCAAAAGAACATATGATTATTTTAGGTATGAACATTTATGAAAACGAAAAAATTTATAATTCTCTTTTAGTACTAAATAATGAGCTAAATATTTTGGATAAATACTATAAAAATAAATTAGTTCCATTTGGAGAATTTTTACCATTTGAAAAAATATTACGAAATTTTGGATTTAAAAAAATTACACAAGGTTATCAGTCTTTTTCTGCAGATCACCGCAGGAATATAATTAATCTGAATAATTATAATTTTGTACCGCTTATTTGTTATGAGATAATTTACTCTGGGAAAATAAATAAAAGCGAAAAAAATTATGATTTCATTTTAAATATATCTGAAGATGGCTGGTTTGGAAATTCTATTGGTCCATACCAGCACTATTCTCATTTAATTTTTAGAGCGATCGAGGAAGGTAAACCTGCCATTCGTTCATCAAATAATGGTATTTCAGCATATATAAACCCAAAAGGGCAGGTAATAGATAAGATTTTATCAACTGATAAGGGATTTATTGAATTTAACTCTTATAAAAAGTCCAATAAAACTATCTTTAGTTCACAAGGGAATAAGATCTTCTTTTATTTTCTATTTATTTATATTAGTTTAATTTTTTTTTTTAAAACACGGGAGAATTAATGAAGAAAAACTTTTTATTTACTAGTGAGTCAGTGTCAGAGGGACACCCAGATAAGGTTTGTGACAGAATTTCAGACATGGTTGTGGATAGTTTCTTAGCATCCGAACCTCAAGCGAGAGTTGCTTGTGAAACTTTAACAACGACAAATAAAGTTGTATTAGCAGGAGAGGTAAGAGGACCAGAGCTTAAAGAAGAAGAATTAATTTCTAAGGTTAGAGAATGTATTAAAGACATAGGCTATGACCAAGATGGTTTTTCTTGGAAAGAACAAACTAAAATTGAAACACATTTGCATTCTCAATCAGCAGATATTGCAATGGGAGTAGACTCAGCGGGAAATAAAGATGAAGGTGCTGGAGATCAGGGTATTATGTTCGGTTATGCCTGTAATGAAACAGATGTTTTGATGCCAGCTCCAATTCATTACTCGCACAAAATCCTTAGATTGATGGCTGAAGATAGAAAATCTGGAAAACTTAAAGGAATTGAGCCAGACTCCAAAAGCCAAATTACTATTGAATATAAAGAGGGTATGCCAGCTGCTGTAAAATCAGTAGTTATTTCCACACAACACTCAAAAGATGTTAACTTAGCTCAAGTCAAAGAACTCTGTATGCCTTATATAGAAAGATCTATCCCTAAAAATTTATTAGGTAGTCTTGATGAAAAAGAGATTTATATTAATCCAACTGGAAATTTTGTAATTGGTGGTCCAGATGGAGATAGTGGTTTAACAGGAAGAAAAATTATTGTTGATACATATGGTGGAGCTGCACCACACGGTGGAGGTGCGTTTTCTGGAAAAGATCCAACAAAAGTTGACAGATCAGCTGCTTATGCTTCAAGGTACCTAGCTAAAAATGTTGTAGCATCAAAAATTGCTGATAAGTGTTTAATTCAACTAGCTTATGCTATTGGAGTATCTAAACCTTTGTCAATTTATGTAGACTTATTTGATAATGATGAAGAAAAGAACATGCATGTAGAAAAACTTATTAAAGAAAACTTTGATCTAAGCCCTAGAGGAATTAGAGAAATGTTAGGTTTAAACAAACCTATTTATGAAAAAACCGCAGCTTATGGCCACTTTGGTAGAATACCAGAGGATGATGGATCATTTTCATGGGAAAAAACAGATAAATCTGGAGTTTTTAGTAAGTAAATATTGTTGATAATCAATAAAAAATAACTATATTTCAAGCACATTGTTGAAATTTCAAAAATGGGCCTAGGCCCATTTTTTTTTGGCTAAAAAATTATGTTAAATAGAAGAGCTGATAAACTAGAATTGTTAAGAATTGCTGAGGCAGTGGCATTGGAGAAATCTATTGATAAAGAACTGATCATTAGTTCTATGGAGATAGGTATTGCCAAGGCAGCAAAATCAAAATTTGGATCTGATAACGAAATCAAGGTTGAAATAGATAGAGATAATGGAAACATAGGAATATTTAGAAAATTATTGATTACTGAAAAACCTGAAAATTCAAATATAGAAATTACCCTAGCAGAAGCAATAAAGTTAAATGAATTAAACAAAGATAAAAAAATTGGAGATGAGATCTTACAACCTTTGCCATCATTTGATTTTGGAAGAATTGCCGCTCAAACTGCAAAGCAGGTTATAAACTTTAATGTAAGAGAGGCGGAAAGAGAAAAACAATACAATGATTTTATCGATAAAAAAGACACTATTTTAAGTGGAATAGTTAAAAGACTAGAGTTTGGAAATGTTATTGTTGATCTAGGAAGAACCGAAGCAATAATTCAAAAAAATGAAATGATACCAAGGGAAAACATTAAAGCTGGAGATAGAATTAAAGCTTATTGTTTGGATGTTAGAAGGGAGCCGAGAGGACAACAAATTTTTTTATCTAGAGCTAATCCAAAATTTATGGATAAACTTTTTGTCCAAGAAGTTCCAGAAATATATGATGGATTAATTGAAATTAAGTCTTCCTCTAGAGATCCTGGTAGTAGAGCGAAAATTTGTGTTAAAGCTATTGATACATCATTAGACCCTGTGGGAGCATGTGTTGGAATGAGAGGTAGCAGAGTTCAAGCTGTAGTGAATGAATTACAAGGGGAAAAAATAGATATCGTAAATTGGTCTGAAGACCCAGCTATTGTAGTAGCAAATGCATTGTCACCAGCCGAAGTGCAAAGAGTGAACGTTGATAATGAGGCAAAAAAACTTGATGTTATATTAACCGAGGAAAACTTGAGCAAAGCTATTGGAAGAAGAGGTCAAAACGTAAGATTAGCTACAAAATTATTAAATTATGAAATTAATATAATGACAGAGCAAGAGGACTCTGAGAAAAGACAATTAGAATTTAAAGAAAAAACGGACAACATTGTTAAAAACTTAGAACTAGATGAGACGCTTGGACAACTTTTAGTAGCTGAGGGTTTCTCTTCAATTGATGATATAAAAGATTCTTCCCCAGATGCTTTAACAAAAATTGAAGGTATCGAAGAGGAAACAGCAAAAGAGCTAATTGAACGAGCAAAAGAATTCTATGAAAAAGATCAAGAAGAAATCTCAAAAAGAATAAAAGATTTAGGTTTAGATAATGATTTAATTAATCATGAAGGTCTTACAGCAGGTATGTTAGTTACTTTAGGTGAACAAAAAATTTTGACTTTAACTGATTTAGCAGATCTAGCATCTGATGAGTTAACTGGTACTTATGATGTAGTCAAAGGTGAAAGAGTAAAAATTAGAGGTTATTTGGAAGATTTCGCTCTATCAAAGATAGAAGCGGATAATTTAGTGATGTCAGCTAGAGATAAAGTTTATAAAGATTGAAAGATGGAAAATGGAAAAAAAGAAATTAAAGTTATCAATAACAGGAAGTTCTCAGAAGACTTTTAGTAGTATAGAGCAGGCCAAATCTAAATCAAAAAATACTGTTGTAATTGAGAAAAAAAGCTCAAAATTTCAAAGCAAATCTCAATTTTCTAGATCAAATAATAATAGTTCTACACCACATAGAAGTATTTCCCCAAAGCCAAATAATCTAAGTAGACCTGTATCACCCCCAACTTCAGACTTTGAAAAAAGAAAATTGGCAGAACAAAGAGCAACAAGAAGGTTAAAAGGCGAAGTGGCGACCAAAGAAAATAGATTAAATAGGACCAATGAAAAAAGAAGAGAATTAAAATTAACAATTTCTAGAGCTTTAAGTGAAGATCCTGCAGAGATTAAGTCCAGAAGTTTAGCTTCTTTAAAAAGAGCAAAACAAAAAGAAAATAGAACTTTAAATCAAGAAGATAATAAAGATAGCTTTACTCAAGTTAAAAGAGAGGTAAATCTTCCAGAGGTAATAACAATTAAAGAGCTGGCAAATAAAATGGCTGAGCAATCCAGCAGTATTATCAAGCATTTGCTTGGTATGGGAGTAACAGTAACAATAAATAATACAATAGATGCTGATACAGCAGAATATTTAGTTAAAGAATTTGGACATAATCCTATAAGAGAGACAAAGGCTGAAGAAATAATTGAAAAAATAAAAGAGGTAAAATCAGAAAACTTACAAAACCGACCTCCAATAGTTACAGTTATGGGACACGTTGATCATGGTAAAACTTCGGTTTTAGATGTGTTAAGGAAAGCTAATGTAGTTTCAGGAGAATTTGGAGGAATAACCCAACATATTGGAGCTTATCAGATTAATCACCAAAATAATAAAATCACGTTTATTGATACACCAGGACACGCGGCATTTACAGAGATGAGAGCTAGGGGTTCTAAGCTAACAGATATTGTGATTTTAGTTGTGGCAGCCGATGATGGTGTTAAACCACAAACTATCGAGTCAATTAAACATGCAAAAGCAGCAAAAGTACCAATAGTTGTAGCTATAAATAAATGTGATCTACCTGAAGCAGATCCACAAAAAATAAAAAATCAACTTCTGGAATACGAATTAATTGCTGAAGAATTGTCTGGTGATACTTTAATGGTAGAAATCTCTACAAAAACTAAAAAAAATTTAGACAAGTTAGTTGAGTCTGTTCTGTTACAAGCAGAATTATTAGATTTAAAAACGGATTTTGAGACCAATGCCAAAGGTATTGTTCTCGAATCAAAAATAGATATTGGAAGAGGTCCTGTTGCAAACATTGTTATAACTACAGGTACTCTTAAAAAGGGAGATTATTTTGTCAGTGGATTAAAATGGGGAAAGGTAAGAGCAATAATAAATGATCAAGGTAAAAATATTGATATGGCTGATCCAGCTACTCCAATTGAGATTATTGGTATTAATGGTGCAGCAAAATCTGGAGATGATTTTATCGTTTTATCAAATGAAAAAGAGGCAAAATCACTTTGCGAAGCAAGAGTTGAAGAATCAAAAGATGATAAAATACCTCTCAATTTTGTCACTCAAGATTCTGCTTTTCAGAACTCAGTATCAGAGGAATTAAATATAATTATTAAATCTGATGTTCATGGTTCGTCTGAGGCAATTAAAAATGCAATAGATCAAATAAAACACGATGAAGTAAAACCAAAAATACTTCTTTCTGACATAGGAATGGTAACTGAAACAGATGTCACTTTAGCAAAAGCATCAAATGCTGTGATAATTGCTTTCAATGTTAAACCAAGCAAAGAGGCAAAGAAAAGAGCTGAACAAGAAAAAATTTTAATTTCCTCTTATAACATAATCTATGAAGTATTAGATTTTATAAAAGCAAGGATGGCAGGATTATTATCTCCAGATGTACAAGAAACAATTATCGGAAGTGCAGAAATTCTTGAAATTTTTAAAGTTTCAAAAGTTGGAAAAGTAGCTGGATCAAAAGTTGTTGAGGGTGAAATAATACAAAACTCTAGTGCAAGAGTTATTAGAGATGGAGCAATAATATTTAACGGTAAAATTGGTTCTATATTTAGAGAAAAAGATCAAACTAAACAAGTATCAGCAGGTTTAGAATGTGGAATTACTCTCAAAGACTTTGCTGATTATCAAAAAAAAGACATCATAGAAGTTTATAATGCAACTATTACTGAAAGAACAATTTAAATGAAACATCTAGGTAAACCCATAACACAAAGACAATTAAGAGTTGGAGAAATGATAAAACAAGCTTTAGGAACGCTCTTTATAAGAGATGAAGCAAAAATACCAAATTTATCTACAAAAGAAATTACAGTTACGGAAGTTAGAATGTCACCAGATCTAAAAACAGCAAAAATATTTGTAATGCCTTTGGGAGGAAAAAACGCTGAAGAAATTATAGAAAAATTAAAAATTGCTTCGTTCATGATAAGGAAAGTTTTATCTAAAAAAATTATTATGAAATTTTTACCAAAACTTTTTTTTGTAAAAGATGATTCTTTTGATTATGCAGAAAAAATAGAAAATTTAATTAAACAAACAAATAAATAAGGAAAAAAATGAAAGAAAAAGTAAAAGAACTTCAGATCCACGATAAAGATACTGGATCTTCAGAAGTTCAGATTGCTCAACTAACGGGTAAAATTGAGAATCTCTCAAAACATATTAAACAATTCAAAAAGGATAAACATTCTTCGGTAGGCCTTTTGAGAGCAGTAAATAGAAGAAAAAAATTATTAGACTATTTAAAGAAAAAAAATATTGAGTCTTATAAAGCAGTATTAACAAAATTAAATTTAAGGAAGTAAATGTTTAAAGTAGTAAAAAAAGAAATCGAAGTAAGTGGAAAAAAATTAAGTTTAGAGACCGGAAAGATAGCAAGACAAGCGGATGGAGCAATAATAGCCCAATGTGGAGAAACAGTTGTTTTGGCAACTGTTGTTGGTGCAAAGAAAGTAAATCCAGATATGGATTATTTTCCATTGTCAGTCAATTACCAAGAAAAATATTATGCAGCAGGAAAGATACCGGGTGGATATTTTAAAAGAGAAGCTAGACCTACAGAAAGTGAAACTTTAATTTCAAGATTAATTGATAGACCTATCAGACCATTGTTTCCAGATGAATTTAAAAACGAAGTACAACTATTACCAACAGTAATATCTTATGATAAAGAGAATGAAGCAGATATTTTATCTATAATTGCATCATCAGCAGCTTTAGCAATCTCAGGAATGCCTTTTATGGGTCCTGTGGGTGCTTCTAGAGTTGGCTTTATTGAAGGGAAATATGTCCTCAATCCATCAAAGACTGAATTAGAGAAATCCAAACTAGATTTGGTAGTAGCAGGAACTAAGGATGCTGTTTTAATGGTAGAGTCAGAAGCAAACGGTTTAACAGAGGAAGAAATGTTNAANGCNGTTAAATTTGGACACGAAGGTTTTGTTCCAATAATAGAAATGATTGAAGACCTTGCGAAAGAATGTAGAAAACCAGAGTGGACAGTTGAAAAAAAAGATCTTTCTGAGATAAAAAAGAAATTAGAAGATGAGTTTACTGAAGATTTAAAAAAAGCTTTCTCCACAAGAGATAAGCAAGACAGNTCAAATCAAATTTCTGAAATTACTGAAAAAGCTAAAAATTTATATGAGGAAAATGAAGCTTACACAGATTTAGATGTAAATTCCCAACTTAAAAATTTAGAAAAATCGATTGTAAGAACTGATATTCTTAAAAATAAAAATCGTATTGATGGAAGAGGTCTAGCAGATGTAAGGCCAATTATGTGTGAAGTCGGAATATTACCTAGAGTTCATGGTTCAGCGTTGTTTACAAGAGGTGAAACACAAGCCATTGTAACAACCACACTTGGAACTTCAGATGACGAACAAAAAATAGAAAGTTTAGATGGTCTTCAAAAAGAGAGATTTATGTTGCACTATAATTTTCCTCCATTCTCAGTTGGTGAAACAGGAAGGATTGGAACAGGTAGAAGAGAGATAGGTCATGGTAAGTTAGCATGGAGAGCAATTAACTCTTCACTTCCATCAAAGGAAAGTTTTCCCTATACATTTAGGATTGTATCAGAAATCACAGAGTCTAATGGTTCATCTTCAATGGCAACTGTTTGTGGAACTTCACTTGCTCTTAT
>FUFK010039526.1_pt1 | contig 25726 bp, 25 predicted proteins | sample 1021851 | NCBI WGS metagenome assembly FUFK01 (sample SAMEA51879418, study PRJEB19060) | metagenome | reverse complement strand
GCGGCAGCGGTCGATGGGCCCGAACCCGACTATCCCGCCGACGAACGCACCCCGCTCNAGCGAGCCCGACATCCCGAGCTGTATCGTTCCACGACCCACGGCATCGTCGACTACTCCGAGGACGTCTCCTCGAAAGACCTCTTCAGCGCCGCCGGTGAGGGTTTCGACTCGGTCGAACTCATCAAGCGGTTCACGACGGCGACGATGGGCCCGAGCCAGGGAAAGCTCGAGACCGTCAACACCGTCGCCGTACTGGCCGAGGCCAGGAACGAATCCATCGCCGAGGTCGGCACCACCGTGTGGCGTCCGCCGTATGCGCCGATCTCGTTGGGGGCACTCGCCGGTCGGATCAATGAGCCGACGAGGGTCAGCGTGCTGCAGGCCTGGCACGAAGCCAACGGCGCCACGCCCATCCTGGCCGGGCAGTGGGTTCGCCCCGAGCACTACGGAGACCCCGCCGCCGAGGTACGCAACACGCGCACCAACGTCGGCATCATCGACGTCACGCCGCTCGGCAAACTCGACCTACAGGGCCCCGACGTCCCGAAGCTCCTCAGCCTGCTCTACACCAACAAATGGATGGCACTGCCGATCGGGGGCGTTCGCTACGGCCTGATGTGCGCCGAGGACGGCGTCGTGCTCGACGACGGTGTCACCGCTCGCCTCGGTGAGGAGCACTACCTGATGACCACGACGTCATCAGGCGCCGCCAAGATCTGGAACTGGATCGAGATGTGGCTCCAGACCGAGCATCCCGACTGGCAGGTCCACGTCACGCCGGTGACAACCGGCCTGACATCGATCAACATCGCCGGTCCGAACTCGCGCGAGTTGCTCGGTCGGCTCACCGCCGACATCGATCTCGACCCGGCGGCGTTCCCCTACATGAATGTGCGCCGGGGCACGATCGCCGGCGTCCAGAACTGCATCGCCTGGCGCATCGGCTTCACCGGGGAACTCTCCTATGAGATCCACGTGCCCTCGGGCCACGCGGTGCACGTCTGGGAGCAACTCCTCGAGCAGGGTGCCGATCTCGGCGTGAAGGCGTTCGGTCTCGAGGCGCAGCGCATCATGCGACTCGAGAAGGGCCACTTCATCGTGGGCCAGGACACCGACGGCCTGTCAAAGGCGCCGGTCACCGGACTGAACCCGCTCCTGAAACTCGACAAGGACGACTGGGCGGGCATGCCCGAGGTCGCCTGGACCATGGCGTCCGGCGACCACCCGGTCATCGTGGCGTGTCAGCCCGACAACGGCTCGGTTGTTCCGGAGGAAGCGGCGCAGATCCTGCGAGCCGGCACCACCGAGATCGTCGGCCGCATCACGTCGAGTCGCATGTCCCCGACCCTGAATCGGTCGATCTGCCTTGCGCAGGTCACCAAGGAGTTCGCCGCCCCCGGCACCTCGCTCGAGGTCCTGCTGGTTAGCGGCGAACGCATCACGGCGACGGTGCAGGAACATCACGCCCACTTCGATTCGGAAGGAGCACGTCTCCGTGGTTGAGATCACCCACCTCGATGCATCGCCCGACACCCACGTGCCCAAGGCCAGNGTGCGGGCCGCGGACGGCACCGCAGCGGCCGCAGCACTCGGCCTGAACTTCGGCTCATCGGAGCAGCGAGGCGACACCCTCGTCGTGCGAATCCGACCCGACGAGTGGTACCTGCTCGGCGATGGCGCTCCGGCGATGGCGGCCGGCCTCGATCTCTCGGGCTTCGCCTCGACGGTTGACACCAGCCACAGCCGCACCGCCGTTCGTCTCACCGGAGATCGTGCCGCCGACACGTTGGCCAAGCTCGGGAGCGCGGACTTCAGCGATCACATGACCCCCAACGGCGCAGCGCTGGGCAACGGCATCGCCGGTGTCACATGCGACATCGTGCGTGACGACCAACGCGGCGTGCGGAGCTATCTGCTGCTGCTCGACGGCAGCTTCATCACGTATTTCCTGGGCGCATTGCACGACGCCGCATCGGAGTTCTGAGCACGACGTGTGTTTGACCGGCGCCCGATCGGTCGAAAGTCCTTTCCAAGGCGCTGTCTCATCAGCGTCGCCGAACCGTTCTTCGGGATCAAGGGACTTCCGTGGCGAACACGACACTCGAACACCAGGCCATCGACATCCGTCAGGCCTTCGACGCCCACGGCTCGACGATTTTCACCCTCTGTCGTCGGTTTCTCGACGATGCGGATGCTTCGGCGCTCACCCGCGACATCTTCGTGGCCGTCGCCTCGCGGGGAGTGACCGACCAAGCCCCGGCCCTCCTCGACGAGGCCGCGCGTCGGCTTGCCGAACATGCCGACCCGAGTGTGGTCGCAGACGAGGTCGAGCGGGTCCGGGTCGCCGATGGGCTTCGGAAGCTCGCCGAGCCTCGTCGTCGTCTCGTCACACTTGCGCTCGTCGACCACCTCGACCATGCCGAGATCGCAGCCCGCACCAGCACCCCCGCGGTCGAGGTTGCGGCGGAGATCCGTGCCGGACTCACGGCGATCCGGAACCACATGGCCGCCATGGCGCCGGCCTGATCCCCGGGGTTGATCCCTGTGACGCCGACGTGTCCGTGCGACCGAGGCGGCGAGCCAAAAGCTAGGACCCGGCCAGCCGATTGATGGTGGCGAGCAACTGCTCGACCTCGGCTCGGGTGTTGTAGTGACTGGCCGACGCACGAATGCAGTTCTCGATACCGAGCGGTTCGAGCACGCTCGCCGAGTAGTAGTCCTGCTTTCGAGCATGGGTGCGCACGCCCTCGGCGTTGAGGGTGTCAACGACGTCGAGGCTGTCCTGGCCCTCGATCCAAAACGACACCATCCCGGAGCGATGCTCACTCGCTTCAGGACCGACCACGTGCACGCCATCGAGCTGGCCCAGGCCTGGCAAGCCGCCGGTGCCCCACATCATGGCGTCGACAAGATCCTGCTCCTGGTTACGAATCGCAGCGGATGCGGCTTCGAGCTGAGCCCTCGGTTCGGTTTCGTCGCTGACCTCGGCGCCGAGCCATTCGAGGTAGCGCACGACCTCGGAGAATGCGGCATAGGCCGAGGCATCGCGTGTGCCGAGTTCCCAGACGTTGGCGGGTGCACCGGCGAGTTGATCGTGCGGTGCCGTTGCGAGGCGGTCCGAGACCCATGCGACACCGAAGTTGTGTCGCGAGAACAACTTGTAGCCCGACACGACATAGCCGTCGATGCCGTAGTCGTCGACGGCGACATGGCCGTGGGCGGCATGCTGAATGCCGTCGACGATGATGAAGCACTCGGGTGCGACCGCTCGGATCTCGGCCGCGATGGCCTTCACATCGACATGCATGCCCGTGACCGGGCTGGCGTGGATGATCGTCGCCACCGCAAGGTCGGGTGTGAGTGCCGGGCGGTATTGCTCCACGCTGACGACCGTCGACGCCGTGTCGAAGTCGACCTGCTCGTAGGTCATGCCGGCGACCTCGGCCCACCGGCGACCGGCGCTGTAGGTCGCCGGGTGCTCGAGATGACTGCCGAGAATCTTCGCTCCGCTCGACGCAAGCGTTGCGTTGCGGATCAACCGGCCGAGCAGTTCCGTTCCGGACTCTCCGATGAATACTTCACCGCTCGACGCCCCCATCAGCAGCTTCATGTCGTCGCGCCCNTGGGCGATGATCTCCATGAGGTACCGCGAGGCGGCGTTCGCCCGGCCCTGGTTGTCGGGGAAGGCCATCAGCTCGGCTGTGCGTTCCACAGCCGCCTTCAGGGTGAGCGAGCCGCCGGCATTCTCGAAGAAGGCACGGGGTCCCTGAATGGGACACACATCGGCGTGGTGAAAGCGATCGCGAATCTCGAGCAGTTGCTCCGACGTGAAGGGCATCGGGGCGGATACTACGGCCTCACGCCCGCCGGTCCGATTCGTCGAGGCCCTTCCCGTCACACGCGGACGCAAGGCCCGATCAGCGGGCGGCGAGCGGCTGCCGCACGGGCGGCCAGCTGCCATGATGGCGTCACGTACCGGTCCACCACCCGCGCCACGGAGCCGCTGATGTCACCTTCACCGACCGAACGGCTGAACGCCATCGTCGCGCAGGGCCTCTGCATCGGCTGCGGACTCTGCGAGGCACTCGCGCCGCAGTCGATCACGGTCCGCAAGACCACCACCGGCTTCGAGGTGCCCGTGGTGATCGGGGAACTTCACAACACCACGGTCGACCTGATCTACGACGTCTGTCCCGGTACCCGTATCGAAGGCCTCCCCGATCGACTGGTCGCTGACGAAACCGTCGTCGACGCCGTCTGGGGTCCGGTACGGCGCATCGTGCGGGCATGGGCCGGCGACCCCNACGTGCGCCACATCGGCTCGACCGGCGGCGTGCTCACCGCTCTCGCCCAGTTCCTCGTCGCATCAGGCCGAGTCGAGTTCGTTCTGCATGTGAAGGCGTCGACCACCGAGCCGAGCTTCGGCGAGCCAACGATGAGCTTCACCGAGGCCGAGGTACTCGCCGGGGCGGGGTCCCGCTACGGACCCACCGCCACACTTCGCACCATCACCGACGCACTTGATCACAACCAGCCGTTCGCCTTCATTGGCAAGCCGTGCGACCTCGCTGCCTTGCGCAACCACGCCCGCCACGACAACCGGGTCGACGAACTCGTCCGCTACTGGCTCACGCCGGTGTGCGGGGGCTTCGGCGAACCGGGTTTCACCGACGGCTTCATCCGCCGTGTCGGCATCGAACCCGACGACGTCACGGCGCTGCGCTATCGCGGCTACGGCTGCCCCGGCCCGACGCGAATTGAGGCCGGTGACCGGGTCGAGGAACGCCACTACCTCGATTACTGGGGTGACGACGACAGTAGCTGGGGCCTTCCGTGGCGCTGCAAGATCTGTCCCGACGGCATCGGCGAGGCCGCCGACATCGCCGTCTCCGACACCTGGCCCGGGGGCTCACCCACCCGGGAGGAGAGCGAGACGGATCTCGGGGTGAATGCGGCGATCGCTCGCACGGAGGTTGGCGAGGAACTTCTCGCCGCTGCCGAGGCCGCAGGGGTACTCACGATCGAGCGGGATGTCACGGTCGATGACATGAGTGACTACCAGCCGCACCAGGTGCGCAAAAAGCACACTGCTGCGCTCCGTCACGAGGCGATGGAAAACGCGGGCCGCATCCGGCCCCAGACGGCGCGCCTGCGCATCGACGAGTTGGCGGCGACCGTGCCCGTCGACATCCGCACGAGCCAGATCGATGGGACTCGGACCCGCATCGAGACCGGCAAGGCTTCGCTGCCCACGCCGGAATAGACGGGACTCGCCGCGAAACATCGCCCGATCTTCAGCGGTTCCCGCCCGGTTTCGACGCCGTGTGGCCGAGCGACCCCTCGGTAGCCTCGAAAACATGTCGCAAAATGGCACTGTGCAGCATGGCTCCCTCGAGGTCGCCCAACCTCTCCACGACTTCGTCGAAACGGCGCTGACCCCCGACTCCGGGGTCACCGCCGACGAGTTCTGGGCAGCGCTCGAGGCCGTCCTCGTCGAGATGAGCCCCCGCAACGCAGCGCTGCTCGCCCGGCGTGACGAGATCCAGGACAAGATCGACGCCTACCTGATCGCCAACCGGGGCGGACACGACCAGGCCGACTATCTCGCCTTCCTTCGTGAGATCGGCTACCTCGAGGACGCTCCAGGTGAGGTCGCCGTGGCCACCAGCAACGTCGACAGCGAGATCGCGGGTACCGCTGGAGCCCAGCTCGTCGTTCCACTCGACAACGCCCGCTACGCCCTCAACGCTGCGAACGCCCGCTGGGGTTCGCTCTACGACGCGCTCTATGGCACCGACGTCATCTCCGATGATGACGGGGCTGATGCCGGCTCGGGCTACAACCCGGTTCGTGGGACCAAGGTCATCGCGTGGGGTCGAGCATTTCTGGACGCACACGCCCCACTCGGCCAGGGCAGCCACGCCGACGCAACCGGCTACACCATCGTCGACGGTGCGCTGCAGGTCTCGCTCGGCGACACCACCACCGGCCTCGCCGACCCGAACCAGTTCGTCGGCTTCGCCGGCGATCCAACCGACCCGACCAATGTCGTGCTTCGCAAGCATGGCCTCCATGCCGACATCCGCATCGATCGCTCCGACAACATCGGCAAGGACGACGCCGCCGGGGTCGCCGACATCGATCTCGAGTCGGCGGTGTCGTCGATCATGGACTGTGAGGATTCGGTCAGCGCCGTCGACGCCGACGACAAGGTCGTCGTGTACGGCAACTGGCTCGGCTTGATGAAGGGCGACCTTGTCTCCACCTTCCAGAAGGGAGGCGAAACCATGGAGCGCCGTCTCAACGGCGACCGCGTCTATACCGCAGCGGACGGCTCCGAACTCGTGATGCAGGGCCGGGCGTGCATGCTCGTTCGCAACGTCGGCCATCACCTCACAACCGACGCCGTCACCATGAACGGCGAACCGACCTTCGAAACGATCCTGGACTGCTTCGTCACCTCGCTTGCGGGCAAGCACGACCTGCTCGGCAACAGCAGCTTCCGCAACAGCCGTACCGGCTCGATCTACATCGTGAAGCCCAAGATGCACGGTGCCGACGAGGTCGCCTGGGCCGTCGAATTGTTCGGCCGGGTCGAAGCGGCGCTCGGCCTCGAGCCCAACACGCTCAAGATGGGGATCATGGACGAGGAGCGTCGTACCTCCCTCAACCTCGCGGCCGCCATCGACCAAGCCCGCGAGCGGGTCGTCTTCATCAACACCGGCTTCCTTGATCGCACCGGCGACGAGATCCACACCGACATGGAAGCCGGACCGATGTTGAAGAAGGGCGANATGAAGGGTGCCACCTGGCTCCTCGCCTATGAGGACTCCAACGTCGACACCGGTCTCGCTGCCGGCATGCAGAACCGGGCCCAGATCGGCAAGGGCATGTGGGCCAAGCCGTCGGAGATGGCGGAGATGCTCGCCACCAAGGCGGGCCACCCGCAGTCGGGCGCCACCTGCGCGTGGGTGCCGTCGCCCACGGCGGCGACGCTGCACTCGACGCACTACTTCGACGTGAACGTCGCCGCCCGCCAGGAGGAGATTCAGGGCCGTCGCCGGCGGACGGTCGAAGAACTCACCGCCATCCCGTTGCTTGAGGGTGAGCTCACCGAGGACGACATCCAGACCGAACTCAACAACAACTGTCAGTCGATTCTCGGCTATGTCGTGCGTTGGGTCGGCCAGGGCGTCGGCTGCTCGACGGTCCCCGACATCGACGATGTCGGCTTGATGGAGGATCTGGCCACCTTGCGGATCTCGAGTCAGCACGTCGCCAATTGGTTGCACCACGGCCTCGTGTCGGAGGCGCAGGTGACCGAGGCGATGCAGCGCATGGCGGTCGCAGTCGACGGCCAAAACGCCGACGACGCCGTGTATGAACCGATGGCGGTCGATTACGAGAACTCGATCCCGTTCCGGGCGGCGCTGTCGCTCGTGCTCGATGGCCGGGTGCAAAAGAACGGCTACACCGAGGCGATCCTCCGGGCCCACCGACGCGAACAGAAGGCGGCGTCAGCCGACTGACCCAGGAACACAGAAGGCGGCGGGGACGGTCACAGCACCACCGTCGGGTCCGGCACAAGATCACGGGCGAGCCATTGCCAGGTTCTCCAACCCATGGCCGGATCCTCAAAGCTCTCGGCGATGTGCTTGGCCATCTCGTCGGAGATCGCCACGCCGTTCGGTGCCTTCACGTGGACCTCGGCGACCCGCTCGGCGATGACGAACCACCCGACCGCCTCTGCCGGTGACAGCCCGCCGGTCAACAGGCCGTGATTGCGGAGGATGACCAGGGTGTTGGCGCCCATTGCCTCGGCGATGCGATAGCCGCCATCGGTCGAGTCGACCTCGAGGTCCTCTCCGTCGTACATCGCCTGGTTGAAGACGAAAGAGCACGACTCCTGGCTGATCGCTCGGAACGGTTCGACGTTCGCCGACCACGGCGTACCGAAGGCGGTATGCGTGTGCGCCGCTGCGTTGATGTCCTGACGCACTTCGAGCAACGGATGGTGGATGTTGTACCCGGCGATGTTGGCGGTTGCGTGGGCCGGGCCGTCGACGACCGAGCCGTCGGGGCCGATGAGAACCAGGTCGTGCACGGTTGCCTGACGGAACGGCATGCCGTAGCTCAACATCCAGAAGTGATCGCGATGCTCTGGATCACGACAGGTGATGTGACCGTCGCCGAGCTGCCCCCAGCGCATCGCGGCGAAGATCCGGTATCCGACTGCCGCCTCCCACTTCCAGAGTTGTCGGCGCTCGTCGATGCTCAGGTCGAGGTCGCTCCCGGTGCCGTAGGCGATGTCGGGATAGGAGTCGAGCTGAAGGGCCATGGGCGAAATCCTGCCCTCGACACGCTCAGATGTCGAACGATTGCTGGTCCTGCTCGAGCGCGAGAAGACGCTGCTTCATTGCGAGTCCGCCGGCGAACCCGGTGAGTGAGCCGTCGGCGCCAACGATCCGGTGACACGGCAACACGATCGGAATGGGGTTCTTGCCGTTGGCAGCGCCGACGGCGCGGAAGGCACCAGTGCGACCGATGCGTTCAGCCTGTTCGCCGTAGCTGCTCGTCTCGCCGTAGGGGACGTCGACGAGCGCCAGCCACGCCGCTTTCTGGAAGTCGGTCCCGATTAGGTCGAGGGGAAGGTCGAACTCGACTCGGTCGCCGGCGAAGTACTCGGCGAGCTGGGCCGATGCGGCGGCGAGGATCGGGTGGGTCTCGGCGGGTGTGGCGTCCTCGGCCTGCTCGGCTTGGTCTTCCCACAGGATCTTTTGAAGCCCTTCTTCACTCGCGACGAGCGTGAGCACGCCGATCGGAGAGTCGAGTTGAGTTTGGAAGGTGTCGGTCATCGCGTCTCCTGCCGGCAAGGATCGCCGAAGCAGCGAGCGCCGACAAGTGATTGCTCGACGTCAGGGGCGTCGCCATCGCGCTCCTTGCCGAGCCGATCTCACCCTGGCGCGCCCGCCAGGCCAGACTGGCCGCATGCGTCTCTCGGTCCTCGACCAGACCCCGATCCCCGCTGGATCCAGCGCGGGCGANGCGCTGCGCAACTCGATCGATCTTGCCGTACGCACCGAGGCCCTCGGCTATCACCGCTATTGGGTTGCCGAGCACCACAACACCCGTGGGCTCGCCGGATCGGCGCCGGAGATCCTCGTCGGTCACATCGCCCAGGCGACCAAAACGCTGCGGGTCGGTACCGGGGGCGTGATGCTCCCCCACTACTCCCCGCTCAAGGTCGCNGAGTCGTTCAAGGTGTTGAGCGCCCTGCATCCAGGGCGGATCGACCTTGGCCTCGGACGCGCTCCAGGGTCGGATCAGGTGACGGCCGTCGCCCTCTCACAGACCCGACAGCCGCCTTCGGCCCAGCACTACCCGGCGATGGTGGCCGAGCTCGACGGGTGGCTCCGCGACGCACTGCCCGAGGAAAGCGCCTTCCACGGTCGGGTGACCGCCACGCCCGTTGTCGAGGAACCACCACCGATTTTCCTGCTCGGATCGAGTCCTGACTCCGCCGCCCTCGCTGCTCACTTCGGTCTGCCACTTGCCTTCGCTGACTTCATCACCATGGCCGACGGGCCGTCGATCACCCACGCGTACCGACATCAGTACGACGCTGACGGCCGTAATGCCGAGCCTTACGTGCTCATNGCGGCCAGCGTGATCTGTGCCGAGACCGACGACGAAGCGCAGGCGCTCGCCGAGCCGGTCAAGCTCTGGCGTCAGCGGGGTCTCAGCGGCCCGATTCCGACTCCCGAGGAGACGGCGGNGCACCGGCCCGGNCCCCTCGACATCCCTGCACAGCGCAAGCCGATGATCGTCGGCTCGCCGGCGACGGTGAAAACCGGTGTCGAGGAAATGGTCCGGGCGTACGGTGCCGACGAGTTCATGGCGGTCACGATCGTCTGGAGCCATGAGGCGCGGGCTCGGAGCTACGAACTCCTTGCGGACGCCTTCGCCCTGTGAGACCGATCGTTCTTGCGCTCGTGATCGCGCTGAGCGCGGTCGCCTGCAGCGATGACCGGGAGTCATCGGCGATCGTCCAACCGCCCACGACCTTCGAAGGCCAGCCCGAATCGTTGACCACGGTGCCGGATTCAGGAAGCAACGACGCCGTCCCGACGACCACGCTTCGCCTCACTGCCCCGACCGGGATCACCGCAGCCGACCTTTGTGCGGGAGTCATGCTCGTCGAACCGACGCCACAGATCGACACGGACCTGCTCCCCGAGACGTCGGGGGTGGTGTATTCGCGCACCGTCGACGGGCGAATGTACGCCCACAACGACTCGGGCAACCTTCCCCGGCTCTTNGGTATCGGGGCGGGATCGACCGTGGATGCGGTCTGGACAGTCGGTACGGCGCTGCTCGACTGGGAAGACATCGCGGTCGCTGGCAGCACGCTCTACTTCGCCGACACCGGCGACAACCTGCACATCCGACCGACGGTGCGGCTGATCGCCTCGCCCGAACCCGATGGCAGCGGCGCCACCCTCGACGACCTCGAGTTCTGGTCGTTCACCTTCGCTGAGGGCCGCCTCGACACCGAAGCGGTGATGGTCGATGTCGACGGCGTCGAGGCGGTCCTGATCACCAAGGGCATCGACAGCCCAGCCGGCGTCTACGTCCTGCCGCTCACGAACTCGAGTGACGCGGTGACCCTCGATCGGGTGGCCGAGTTCGACATCGGCGAATCGATCAGCGCCGCCGACCTGTCGGCGGATGGCAGAGTGATCGCCGTGCGCACCCCGACCCGAGTCCTGCTCTTCGACCGGCCTGCCACATCGTCGATCGCCGAGGCGCTCGCAGGGGAACCATGCGAGGCAGCATCAGCGCCGGAGCGGCAGGGCGAGGCGATCGCCTTGCATCCCGACGGGCGGGGCTACACGACCTTGAGTGAACGTGAGAGTGCCACCCGTAACGACTTCCGACTGCCCGAATCGTGAGCGGCGAAGAAATCGCCGTCGCCCTTGCGGCGATCCTGCTCGGCTCGGCGATCAAGAGCATCAGCGGCATGGGCCTTCCACTCGTGTCGATCCCGATCATCTCCTTTGTCACCGACCTCGAGACGGCCGTCGCTGCGGTCGCCATTCCGAACTTGCTGATCAATGTCGCCATGGCTTGGCGATCCCGCGAGAGTCGAGCCGAGACCCGGGACCTTCCGGTGTTGGGGGCGACCGGCATCGTCGGCGGCATCGTCGGCACGTACGCCCTCGTGTCGTTCAGCGAGACACCGCTCGTCGTTGCGCTCATCGCCGTCGTCGCGATCTATTTCATCACCTTCATACGGATGCCGGACTTCCGGATCTCACCTGCGGCCTCGCGGCAAGCCGCGCCCGGTGTCGGTCTCGCCACCGGGCTCCTTCAGGGAGCGATCGGGATCTCCGGCCCACTGATCGGATCGTGGATCCATTGCTACCGACTCGAACGCCGCGCCCATATCTTCTCGATCACGACCCTGTTTGCGCTGGCCGGCGCCGCTCAGCTGGTGGCGCTGCTCATCGCCGGCGAGTTGTCAGGTCGCTGGACGGTCGCCGTGCTCGGCTGTCTCCCGGCACTTGCGACGGTCCCGTTCGGCGAGCACCTTCGCAACCGGTTCAGCTCGGAAGGGTTCGACCGTTTTGTCGTTGCGACGATCGCGGTGGCCGTGACCGCTTTGGCGATCCGGACGTTCGCCTGATCAGGCGAACTGCGGCGTGAAGAGAGACGGGTCGAGTCCGGAGTCCCAGCCGGCCTCACCGAAGAGCGAGGCGCCCAGTCGACCGAGCTCGTCACTCGATTTCGCGGCCGAGCCGTTGCCGGCGATCGCCACGCCGATGCCGTCGTCGACCATGCCGATGTAGGGCATCCCGGTGGGAGTGCCGGTGATAACGCACGGCTGCGTCGTGACATCACCAAGCGGTGCGTCGGGCAACAGGGCGCGGAGGTTGTTGCCGAGGCAGTCGATCTCGGCTGGGTCGCCGTCGCCGTGGAACCAGTCGACGAGTTCGTCGGGCTCAAGAACGATCGTGTCCTTCATGTTGCCGCCGATCTTGATACGGACCGAGCCGTCGGGATACTTCACCGGAGGCACCCAATAGACCTCCTGGATCCGGTCGTCCGGTGGCTGGTCGAGGATCAGGCTGGGAATCCGACCATCGTCAGCGAGGCGGGCCCTCACGATGGTGCGGGCTCGGCGCTCGACATTGAGTTTCCAGTCGAAGAGTTCCGAACCGAAGCCACCGGTCGACACGAGGATTCGATCGGCCATGACCGAGCCGAACCCCCCGGAGAGTTCGAAACCACCGTTGCGAGGTTCGACGGCTCGCACGGCGTCGTCGATCACCGTGCCCCCTGCGAGTTCGGTAAGGCGGGTCTGTGCGGCGACGAGTCGTCGCGGGTTGATGTGGCCGGCCGGCGCTCCCTCGAACGCGATGTCGAGCCCGTTGTCGATGGCCACACCCGTTTCGCTCCGCACCCAGTCCGGGTCGACGAGGTGGGCGTCGCTCCCCCAGTGCTCGGCGCGGTCGACCCAGTCGGCGGCGTCGGGATACGACACGAGCACACCCCGTGGGGTATGGAATTCGATTCCGGAGCGGGCCTCGATGTCGGCATATCGAGCGCAGGCGTGGGCGGCCACTTCGGTCCACATCGCGTTGCGGCCAGCGATGCGGGTGATGCGACCTTGGTCATGATGAGACGAGAACGGCCCGTCGGATGCGTTCCAGTCGGATGGTTCTCCCGGCCCGATCAGCGCCATCGACCGGCCGGACTCGGCGAGATGGCGTCCGGCGCCGGCACCGATCAGGCCCCGACCGATGACAGCGACATCGACACGCTCGTNAGAGGTCATCATCTGAGACTAACGAGCGGATCAGGGCGGCAAGTACGGTCCGAGGGGTGCAGGATCTCTCCGACAAGACCGCCGTCGTCACCGGCGCCGCAAGCGGCATGGGCCGAGCGTTTGCCAATCGTTTCGCTCGCGAGGGCATGAATGTCGTACTGAGCGACATCGAGGCCCCAAAGCTCGACGATGCCGTCGCCGAAGTGGCGGCTCACGGCACCCGCGTGATCGGCCAGATCACCGATGTCGCCGACGGTGCTGCGGTCGACCAACTCGCCGATCTCGCCTTCGCAGAGTTCGGCGGTGTACACGTGCTGTGCAACAACGCCGGCGTTGCCGAAGCCCCCAACCCGGACTTCATCTCGGTCGGCGCGTGGGAGTGGGTGATGGGCGTGAACTTCTGGGGCGTCGTCCACGGCCACCGGGCGTTCATCCCCCGCATGATCGAGCAGGGCGAAGGCCACATCATCAACACAGCATCGATGGCGGGCCACCTGCCGGGCCACTCGCCCTACACGGCGAGCAAGTGGGCTGTGGTCGGCATCACCCAGGGCCTGTACAACACGATGGCCACCGACCAGACCGGCATCGGTGTGTCGTGTCTGTGCCCGGGATGGGTCCGCACCGAGATCGCCGAGGCGAGCCGCAACCAACCCGAGTCCGCAGCACCGCCTGCGCTCTTCGAACCGACCGAGGAGCAGCANGCCGCTCGAGCGTTCGTGAANGCCGCCATCGACGGCGGCATGGAGCCTGACGCAGTCGCCGACCTGGTACACGACGCGATCGTGAACAACCGCTTCTGGATCTTCACCGATCTGGGCATGGTCGAGATGCTGCGCGAGAAGCACGCCAGCATCGTCGAGAACCGAAATCCGCAGATCTTCGGGATTGTCGACCTCGACTAGTCGACAGCGTGATGAGCGACCGCCTCGCGGTCGAACGTGAACCCGTGCCCTGGCCGGTCGGGAACGACGAGCTGGCCGTCGACGAGTTCAGGGGCTTCATTGAAGAGCGGCTGGAACCAGTCGATCGACTCGATCGTGCGGCACCCGACTTCACTGCCGCCGACGGCAAGCGAGTACTCGGTGAAGAAGTGCGATGAGATCGGCACGTTCTTTGCGGCGGCGGCCGAGGCGGCGACCTTGAACTCGGTGTAGCCGCCCACTCGCTGAAGGTCGGGCATGAGCACATCGACCGAGCCGGCATCGAGATACTGCTGCATGCCAAAGCGGGTGTATTCGGTCTCACCGGACGCCACGTCGATCGGAAGGGCAGCGCGGACCATCGCGTGCCCTGCGAAGTCGGCGGCGGCGACGGGTTCCTCGAACCATGTGACGCCGGCGTCCGCGAGCGCAAGGCCGCGACGGATCGCCTCTTTCGGTTCGAATGCCTGATTGGCGTCGGNGTAGACCGCNATGCCNTCGCCGAGTTCGGACTGCACGATGCTGATGCGCTCNAGGTCGGTGGGGAGATCGTGGCCAACTCGGATCTTCACCGCCCGGAAGCCCATCTCGGTGAAGCGCTGCGCCTCGCTGACGAGCGTCTCGGTGGAATCGCTGAGCCAGAAGCCGGCCGATGCGTAGGCGTCGACCCGGTCGGTGACCGCACCCCACATGCGGTGGAGCGGAAGCCCGACCGTCTTTGCGGCGGCATCCCACACCGCGGTGTCAATCGCCGAGAAGCCAGCGACAGTGACGCCCTTGTGTCCGGTGGGGTTGATCGCACCCCAGACGTCGGCCCAGATGCGGCCCGCTTCGAAGACCGAACGACCGATGGCGAACTGGGCAAGCCCCTTCACCATCTCGTCGAACGCTCGGATGCGGGCGCCGTCAATCGTGAAACAGAAGCCTTCACCGGTGACCCCGTCGGCGGTGCGCACCGTGACGAGCACGCAGCCGACGGATTCGATCTGGTGGATCGATGTGCCGACCGGGCGCGTCAGCGGGACGAGCACGACCTCGGTCGAGATGTCCTCGATCAACACACCCGAGTCGTGCACGACTACTGCTTGAAGCCAGGGTCGAGGCGCTCGCAGAGACGAACGAGCGCTGGCCACTCGTACTGCCCGAGCGGGAAGTGGTCGTACTGGCGCTTCGAGAGTTCCCAGATCTCCTTCGGGCCCGGGTCGAGTTCGAGCCCCGAGCCCGCGGCGGCGAGCAGCGCTCGGCAACCGCGGATCAGATAGTGCATGACCATGAAGGCTTCGCCGGCGGTCTCGCCGACGGTGAGGAACCCGTGGTTTCGCATGATGAGTGCTCGCTTGCCCTGCATGTTCTCGGCGAGACGTTCACGCTCCTCGAGCGTGAGCGAGAGGCCTTCCCAGTCGTGGTAGCCGATGTCGCCGTAGAGCATCGAGGTGTCCTGCACGAGGTGCTGGAACCCGTCCTTGAGTGCGGTGACCGCAAGCGCCTCGGGCACGTGGGCGTGGAACACGACCTTCCACTGGGGGAAGTCGTTGTGGATCGCGCCGTGGATCACGAAACCGGCGGTGTTCACGTCGGCCGGCCCTTCGAGCACGTTGCCCTCGGCGTCGATCTTGATCAGGTTTGAGGCGGTGACCTCGTTGTAGAGCAGACCGAACTTGTTCAGGAAGAAATCGTGGTCGCTGCCGGGGACCCGCATCGTGATGTGGTTCCAGATGGTGTCGTCGTACCCGAAGTGGGCCGACAGGCGGTACATCGCAGCGAGGTCGACGCGGGCCTGCCACTCTTCGCCGGCGTAGCTGCCGGAGTTGACGGCAGCGAAGTCCTCGGCGACGACTTCACGGGGCTGCTGGGTATCGGTCATGACGCTCCTGTCAGGACTGTGCGCTGAAGATCAGCTCGTTGGCGGTTTCGGTCATCTGGGCGGCCAGCAGATGCGGCGCAGCCGATCCATAGTGTGCCTCAGCGGCTGCGTAGCGCTCGGCGACGCGGGCCATGAAGGGCAGGTCGGCGTCCATCGTGGACGCCATCTCCATCGCCAGTCGCATGTCCTTGGCGGCGAGGGCGATCGAGAACGACTCGTCGTAGGTGCCGGCGACGATCTCGGGACCGTAGATGTCGGCAACATAGCTGCGACCGGCCGACTTCTGGATCAGCTCAGTCATCTTGGCCGGGGCGACCCCGCCCTTTACGCCGAGCATCAGTGCTTCGACGAACGTGATGGTCTGGGTGTAGCAGAGCGTGACCTGCGCGATTTTGGCGACGTACCCGGCGCCGTGCGGGCCGAGATGGTCGACATTGGCGCCGATCGCCTCGAAGACCGGCATCAGATCGATGACCGCCTGCTCAGGACCCCCGACATACACGCTCAGCGTGCCGGCGGCGGCTCCCTCGGGACCGCCTGAGACTGGCGCGTCGATCAGGGTGATGTCGCGTTCGGCGGCCGCTGCCGCGAGCATCCGCGCAGTATCGAGATCATTGGTCGACAGGTCGATCCAGGTGGTTCCGGGTCGCATGTTCGGGAGCAGACCGTCGTCCATCTGACCGGCCGACGAGATCTGCATGGGCCCGGGCAACGACGTCATGACGACGTCGGCCGCCGCGGCACCGGCAGCGGTTGACTCGGTCGCCGTGCAGCCGTTCGCCACGGCGCGNGCCAGGTTGTCGTCGTTGATGTCGTAGGCGAGCACGTCGAAGCCGGNCTTTGNCAGGTTCNCCGCCATGCCGCCACCCATGTGGCCGACACCGAGAAAGAAGATGGTGGTCATGGGGAAGTCTCTGCGGAGGACGAGTAGAAGCGGCCCGGGATCAGGCGCCGCTTGCGCCGGACCATGGCGAGACCGGGCGACGGACGAGATGGAACGAGCAGGATGGCACCGAGCACCATGAGACCGGCGAGACCCTGCTGCCAGGTGAGCGCCTCATCGAACCAGAGATAGCCGACAAGGAACATCATCGGTAGCTCGACCGAGCCGGCGACCGCAGCACGAGCAGGACCAACGCGAGGTGCCGCCGACGAGTACATCCACTGTGGCCCGATCGCGGTGAACAGCGCGATGCCGAGGGCAAGGACCCACGTCGACAGGCTCGACGGGATCGACGCGTCGAACGACTGGGTTGCCATGATCGGGAGCAGGCCCATGGTGGAGCCGAACGCGATCGGAGCGACCCGTTCGATCGGACGCAACGACGCCAACCGTTCGGTGAGCACGGCGACGGCAAACCCGAACGAGAGTGGTGCGGCGAACGCGACGACCAAGATGTCGGTCTCACCGCCGAGTTCGGGTCCCATCGCAACGACGGAGGCGAGCAGCACGATCATGCCGGAGACCATCGCCCGTCGGGTCGGGGTCTCTCGGAACAGCACCCAGGCCAACACGATCGCGAAGAGCGGGTAGCTCATGTAGATGACGCCGGCGGTCGAGACGGGGACCACCTCGACGGCACGCACGTAGGCGGTCCAGCCGAGGCCCATGCCGAACCCGGCACCGAGCGCCCACAGGGTTGCGCTCCGGCGGGCGGCATCGAAGCGCAACAGGCGAAAGAGCACGACTGCCCCGAGCAGATTGCGGTAGAAGCTCACCGACACGGCACTTAGGCCGGCGTCGGTGAGCTCACGAGCGAACACCGGGACCGAGCCCATCAGGATCGACGTCACGACGACGAGGAGGGTGGCAACCGTCTCGCTCATCGGNCGCTCGATGGGCGTCGGGATCTCCGCAGGGCGGGTGTCGGTTTGCATGCGGCCCCCACCCGGGACTGGACGATCGTTCAGCCTCAGTGTACGGGCATCCTGAACAAACGTCCAGGGTCAGGGTTCGGCCGTTCAGATCAGGAAGGAGACCAGAGCGGATAGCTCGACAAGGCCTCGACCCCACCCGAGGTCACCCGCACCATCTGCTCGAGCTTGACCCCCTGCGATCCCCCTTCTGCGCCGACATAGGACTCGACGGACAGCACGACACCGTCCTCGAGTTCTCCGTCGTACCCGGTCCATTCCCAGTCCTGGGGGTAGGGGATCTTTGGATACTCATCGCTCATGCCGACGCCGTGGTACACGCAGGCGTAGCGGTTGGCGACGTACGCATCGGGCTGGCGATAGGCGTTCTGTGAGAGCTCGGCAAACGAAGCGCCCACGTGCAGGAGCGACGTGTTATGCCAGATCTCCTCGAGTGCCCGCTTGTAGAGATCCCGCTGATCGGGGCTCGGGTCATCGCCGCACACCCAGGTGCGGGAGATGTCGGCGCAGTAGCCGTACGGGCCGATCATGTCGGTGTCAAACGCGACCATGTCGCCCTGCTCGATCGTGCGATGACTCGCCTCTTGATACCAGGGATTGGTTCGGGGGCCAGAGCACAGCATGCGACCGTCGATCCAGTCACCGTCGTGGGCGATGTTGGTCTGGTGCAGCAGGGCGAACAGTTGGTTCTCGGTGACGCCAGGTTCGAGCGCCCGCTCCATCAGCGTCATCCCGTATTCGGCGACGGCAATCGAGTAGTCGAGCGCGACCATTTCAAGCTCGGATTTACGGCTTCGGGCGAGCTCGATCGTCGGTTCCGCGTCGAAGACGTTGAGGCCGATGTCGGCGAAGGCGCGGTGCCCGGTCGGTGTGGTGCGCTCGATGCCGATCGAGTCACGGGAGTCGTAGCCGAGTTCGGTGAGCGCTCGTTCGATGTCGGCGGCGAAGCGGTCGGCGGCGATCGAGAGGTCGAGGCCGGCGTCGAAACTCGTGATGGCGTGCGAGCGTCTTGAAACCTCGACGAGCGCGAGATCCTCGATGGAGGCGCCGTGCATGATGATCGGGCCGACGAGGGGCACGATGGCGTAGGCCGACGGGATCCGTGACTGGAAGGCGGAATACGNCCGGTAGCCGGTGGCGTAGCGGATGCTCACCGGATTGGTNAGGACGAGGAGCTGCAGNCCGTCGGCCAGCATGGTGCCGCGCAGGTTCTCGAGCCGCTCGGCGGCGAGCAGATTCTCGTCGATCTCGGGTGACGGCAGGAGTTCGAGCAGTCCGGACACGGACGCGGAGACTAGACGTTCGTCCAGTTCTCAGAGAGGTCCGGCCAGCGTGCCCGGGCGCGATCAGATGCCGTGGCTTCGCATCTGGTAGCGGTTGGTCGAGATGGCGACGACGTTGCCGTCCGTGTCCTTCAGCTCCATCACGAGGTCGTAGTCGGCCTTCCCGTACTCGTCGGCGGCCACCGCGATGCGGGCGGCCTCCTCCTCCGACATTGATGCNTCGACGGTGATGTCGGTGCCGGCGAACTTCCGGAACGAAATGTCGACGCCTTTGACGATCGGGTAGTACCGCGAGGCATCGAAGGTCGTCGAGAAGAGTGTGCCGCCGGGGAACTCACAGAGCGCGAAAAGCGCGCCGGCGTACATCGTGCCGATGTGATTGCCNTTGCCTTCGAGGGGCATGCGCAGCACGACCCGCCCGCGTTCGGCCTCCACGACCTCGACCCGGGTCTGTGCCGCCATCGGCACCGACTGCCGGGTGGCCTCCGTCAGCCGCTCGACATCCCACAGGGTCTCGCTCATTGGCCCGCACCCACCGGGGTGAACCCGACGCGGGTGCCCTTGCGCCGCCACGCTGAGAGGTCGTCGCCGAGCACGGTCCGGAGATCCTCGTCGGTGAGGCTTGCGATCCCGATGCCACGCAGGCGGCTGCCGCCAGCGAGTTCGACGGCGAGCAGGCGAGCGGCACGGTTGGCTCGAACACGCATCTCGATTCCCCCTGACAACGGCTCAGTCGGCCGGTTCGTCGACCACCACCATTACTTCATCGAGGGCCTTCCGGTCGAAGTCGGGGACCTTCACGCCGGGAAGCGGGTAACCGATCGGGAACATCACGAAGGGCCGCTCGTTCTCGGGTCGCCCCAGCACGCGGGTGAGGAAGGCCATCGGCGACGGTGTGTGGGTGAGGGTGGCGAGCCCCATGTTGTGCAGTGCTGCGACGAAGAGCCCGGCGGCGATCCCGCAGCTTTCCTTCACGTAGTAGTTCTTGCGCTGCTCACCGTCGGGTCGCACCTCGTAGCGCTCCTCGAACAACACGACGATCCAGGGCGCGATCTCGAGAAACTCTTTGTGGTGGTCGGTGCCGATGGGGGCCAGTGCTTCCTGCCACTCGTCGTTCATCCGGTTCTCGAGATAGTTGACCCGTTCCTCCTCCTCGGCCGCCTCCCGAATCGCTCGCTTCACCGCCGGAGCCGACGTGGCGACGAAACGCCAGGGCTGCTTGTGCGCACCCGACGGGGCGGTCGATGCGGTCCGGATGGCCGACTGGATCAGGTCGCGGGGCACGGGGCGATCCGAGAACAGCCGGGGGCTGCGGCGATGCGCCATCAAGGTCTCGAACGCCACTGCCCGTTCGGCCATCTCCTCGGGTGGGTACTCGACAAAGTCGAGGGGCCGGAAGGGATGCTCCGCCTCGAGTTCGGGCGACGGATACGGGTACTCGTAGTCGGGTTCTGAACGATCCACGGATGCATCGTGCCAGACTGCTTGCGTGCATTTCTCCGAGACCCAGGAACAGATCCTCGACGCGGCGATGGACGTCATCGTCCGAGACGGACTCGACTCGACGAGCATGCGGGCGGTCGCCGAGGAGGCCGACGTGTCACTGGGCCTGCTCAGCTACCACTTCGAGGGCAAGGAGAAGCTGGTCGTGGCCGCCTTCCAGCGGGCCACCGAACGCTTGATGCAGCTCATCGACGACCGTATGGCGGAGGCGGGCGACGATCCGCGAGCGCGGGTCAAGGCAGCGCTGCGCTCATGGTTCGACCCGGAGTTCAGCGATCCGCATCACCTCGAGATGTGGCTCGCCATCTGGGCCGTGTCCCGCACCAACGACGAAGTGGCGGTCGCCGAACGCGATCTCTACGACCGCTGCGCCGTCCAGCTCAATGCGGCGATCAAGGACGTCGACCGGTCGCTCAGCCCGGATGCGGTCGGTCGACGCACCACCGACGTGCTCGCCCTCCAAAACGGACTGTGGATCAACTGGAATCGGTGGGCCGACGAAGACGCGCTCGAGCGAGGCCTTCAACTCTGCGAATCGATCGCGTTCGGAGACGTGACGTGACCAGGCGACTCGCTGGGCTAACCACGATCGTCACCGGTGCATCGAGCGGGATCGGTGAGGGGGTCGCCGCCCGGTTCGTCACCGAGGGCGCCACCGTCTTCGCCGCCAGCCGTCGCCCGGTCACCCTCGACGGCGTCACGTGGGTCGAGACCGATGTCGCCGACGCAGCATCGTGCGATGCCCTGATCGCTGCTGCGGTCGGTACCACCGGTCGTCTCGACACGATCGTCAACAACGCCGGGGTGCAGGTCGAGAAACCGATCGAGGACACAACCGACGACGACTACGACCTCGTGATGAACGTCAACGTCCGCGGCGTCTTCAACTGCTGTCGTGCAGCGGTCCGTCAGATGGCAACCCAGCCGTCGGGAGGGTCGATCATCAACATCGGCTCGATTGCGGGCAATGTCGCCGATCACCAGATGGCGATCTACAACGCCTCGAAGGGCGCCGTGCACGCNCTGACGCGAGCGATCGCCACCGACAACGGCCATCAGGGCGTGCGGTGCAATGCGATCAGCCCCGGCTGGATCATGACGGCCCTCGCCGATGCGGCCTTCGACCTCGCCGACGANCCTGCCGCNGCACGGGCCGAGGCAACGGCAGCGCACCCCGTCGGTCGCATGGGTACGCCGGACGACATCGCTGGACTCGCCGTGTACCTCGCGTCGGGCGACGCCGCCTTCGTGACCGGTAGCTGTTTCACGATCGACGGTGGCCTCACGTCCGGCTCGCCGATCGGAGGCTGAACCGACTCACTCGTTGAGGTCGTCGTAGACCTCCGGGTGGTCGAGCGGGAAGTTCAGCCACGCCACCATCTGCCGGACCTGCTCGTACGCTGCGAGACGGGCCTCGTCGGTATCGGTGNCCTCGGCCGTCTCGAACGGCTCTTGCAGNCGTCGGACCATTCGCGGGCCGAGCTCCAACAAGGCGCTACTGCCCTCGGACGCCCAGCGGCAGAGGACGTAGTGCACGATCGCCCCGACGGGAACGTCGACATTGGTGCTCAGNTTGGTGATCGTGCTCAGCGGATCGAGATGGGCGTGCGCCGCGATGTCGGCCTTGAGATTGGCGTCCTTGTCGTCCTTGGGCCACGGGCCGGTCCAGCCCGCCAATGTCAGTGTCGTCATATCCGTGAGGATGGCAGATCTCGGCGTGCGCCGATCGGAGGGACCAAAAAATCTGACGGGGCGTCAGATCCGTGCTTGACTACGCGTCTGCAAGCGAAACCCATGGAGGGGGACCCATGACGAAGCTGCGCCATTCCGCGTTGCTCAGGTTGCTCGTCGCNCTCTTCTCGTTCGCGCTGATCGCNAGCGCGTGCGTGAGCACGGAGGACGAGGACGCCGACACCACCGACGGGGCCGGCACGGCCACCGACGACTCGACCGCCGACGACACCGCCACCGAGGACGACTCGACCGCCGACGACACCGCCGCCGAGGACGACGCAACCGACGATGCAGCCGAGGAGCCCGTTGCGCTCACCGCTTCATGGCGCGGGGTCACCGAGGACACCATCTACGTTGGCGTCTCCTTGCTTGACTTTGAACTCCTCGTGGAGCTCGGCTTCAGCCCGTCGGGCTGGGGCGATCAGGCAGCCGTCTGGGAGGCCTTGGTCGACGATCTGAACGCTCGCGGTGGCATCAACGGTCGCATGGTTGACATCACATCGGAGTTCTACAGCCCGATTGACGCCGCCGATGCCGAACGCGTCTGTGCTGTCCTGCACCAGGACAACGAGACCTTTGCGAACCTCGGTGGCTTCCTTGGCCCAGCCGGTTCGGCTGATCCGTGCGTGACGGGGACCAACAACACGGTCATGGTTGGCGGTGANATCAGTTCGGCCGAGGAGCTTGCCCAGGCCAATGTTGCTTGGTTCCANGCCGGCCCAACCACCGAGTTCCAGACAGTCAATCTGCTCAATCTCCTCGTCCAGACCGGCGAGACCGACGGCGCCAAGGTCTTCACCATGGGCGGCGCCGCCGCCGCCGACGAAGAGAGCTTCGTGCTTGAACAGCTTGAGGCCCGGGGCATTGAGGTAGTCGGTTCGGCCCTTATTGAGGCCCTCGACGGCGACACGATCGCCCAGGACAACGAGTTGGCCGTCGCCTTCGAGCGGTTCAACGCGTCGGGTGCCAACACCCTCATGGTGTTCGGCACACCGTCGGCCTCCATCCGCGGCGCCGGTGCCGCTGGCCTTACGGGCGAGATCGCCATCTGGAGCAACGACTCAGCCGGCCTTGGAAACCTCGGTGCCACCATCGTCGACAAGTCGATCGCAGACGGCACGCTTGCCTCGACCGGCCCAACCGACGAGGACGTCTGGAACGACCAAGATTTCCAGGACCGATGCGTCGCCCCGGTCCAGGAGCGCATCCCAGAATCTGACCTGCGCAACCCGCTCGAGTATGCACCCGAAGAGGAGAATTGGTTCAACTCCGTGCGGCAGGGCTGCCAAGCCCTATCGATCTTCGAGACCATTGCCACAGCTGCTGGTCCTGTTCTGACTCCGGAGACCTTCGAGGCTGCGGCCTACGGTCCGGCTGGCGACGACTTCCAGGTCCCGGGTATGGGTCCGGCCTCGCTTTCGCCCGACAAGCGCGGTGCCCGCGACGGCGTTCGCCTGTCGGTGTACGACTCAACTGCGGGTGACGGCGGGCTCGTCGCCTTCACCGAGCTGCTCGACGCCTTCGAGTAGTCGACGCGGGATTACGAAATCCCGAACAATCCAACATTGTTGCCGGGCCGCCCTTCGGGGTGGCCCGGCTGCGTCTGGCACACTCTTCGACATGGCCGAGCAGGACTTTGACCTCGTCTACGACCTCGTGGTCGTCGGCGGCACCGCTGGCGGACTCAGCGTTGCCATCTCCTCCCAGCGTTCGGGCGTGCAGTCGGTCCGGTTGATCTCCCGCAGCAACGCCGTGACGTTCCCCGAACTCGTGCGCGACAACCAACTCGACATCGGCTACGGCGAACACGTCGAGTCCGTCGACGCCGCCGACGACGGCGCCCTGTTGCTCACGACAAACCGGCACCGCTACCGGGCGCGAGCGGTCCTCCTCGCTCACCGGCCCCCGATGCCGGATTGGACCCCGCCGATCCCCCTTCCCGACCTCCCCACGATCACGGTCGACACCGAACCGGAGCATGCCGAGGGCCGAGACGTTCTCGTGGTCGGGTACACCGATCACGCCGTCGAACTCGCCGCCACGATCGATGCGGCCGGCGGCAATGTTGTCCTCGCCGCCGGCGGGATGGACCCGGATCTCCTCTCCCCCGCCGCAGACAATGCGCTGCGCCGCATGGAACGCGAGCGGCGCATCACCGTGCTGTATCGCTCGGTGCCCGATGAGATCGACGACGTCGACGGCCTCCCGATGGCCTACTTCAACGACCGCCGCACGCCTGACCTCCAGTTCGACGACGTCGTGATCGCGTCGCATCGCCGCAACCTCACACCCGATGAGCGGGGCGTCACCGAGGCGGCGCTCGCGACCGGCAATGTCTGGTTCCTCGGTGAACCGACCGAAGGTTCGGTGGCCACGACCTCACCTGGCCACCGCATCGGCCTCGACATGGCCGCCTGCTTCCCGGAGCTCGACCCCGAACGCATCCAGCCCCGCAAGACTCGACGTCACCGCCACGAGGGCGCGGTCGAGGAACTCCGCGAGGAGCACTACAACGCGACGATCACCCACTTCGAGCCCACCCACTCCGACCTCTGGGTCCTGCGGGTCAAGCCCGATCACGGCGGCACCGACTACACCCCGGGCCAGTACGCCACCCTGGGGCTCGGGTACTGGGAAGAACGCTCCGACGACGCCATCGACCCAAATCTGGGTGACCGCTGGTTCAAGCTGATCCGCCGCTCGTACTCCATCAGCTCGCGGGTGCTTGACGACCACGGGTATCTCGTCGACGAGGGCGGCCTCGACGAGCTTGAGTTCTATATCGTCCTCGTGCCGCCGACCGACGACAACATCCCCGAGCTCACGCCCCGCCTTGCGCTGAAGCGCCCCGGTGACCGGATCTATCTCGGGCCCAAGGTGGCAGGCCGCTACACGCTCGACTCGATCACCAATCCGGCCGGCACCGTCATGTTCTTCTCGACCGGCACCGGCGAGGCACCACACAATGCAATGATCACCGAACTGCTGCGGAAGGGCCATCACGGACCGATCGTGTCGGCGGTTTCGGTTCGTAATTCCATCGACCTCGGCTACGAAGAGACCCACCGCGAACTCGAACGCCGGCATCACAACTATCACTACCTGCCGATGCCGACCCGTGAGCCCGACATCGCAAAGCGCTACATCCAGGACCTGATCAAGGACGGTGACTTCGCCCGGATGGGGGTCTCGCTCGACCCGGCGACCACCCACGTCTTCATGTGCGGCAACCCAGCGATGATCGGGATTCCCGATGAGGATGGCGTCTTCCCCGCGACCGTCGGCGTGGTCGAACTCCTCGTCGAGCGGGGCTTCACGATCGACAAACGCAAGCAGCCCGGCAATATCCACTACGAGGAGTACTGGTAGTCAGCCGATCGGCAGAGCGCCGGCGAGTTGCGCCACGAGCCAGACCGCTGCCTCGTCGGAGTAATGCCCGCCATCGGGCCGGAGTGTTAGCCCCCCAATGCGTTCGGGGCACGGCGGGCCGCCCTGGCACACGATCGGATTGAGGTCGACGAGCGACAAGGCGTCGAGCCGGTCGGCGGCGATCGCAAGTTGATCGGCGAGGTGCAGCATCTTGGTGGGATCGGGGTTGGGGACGAACGAGCTCGGCGCGTTGGGTGGCGCAACGAGGATCACGACCTGCGCACCTCGGGCGTTGAGGCGCTCGACGACGATGTCGATCTCGCGGGCCAGCGCGGTGTCGTGGTCG
>FUFK010048492.1_pt1 | contig 25740 bp, 26 predicted proteins | sample 1021851 | NCBI WGS metagenome assembly FUFK01 (sample SAMEA51879418, study PRJEB19060) | metagenome | reverse complement strand
TAGCTAATGGATGTGATCAAGAAACAGCTGATATTTTATCAGAACTAATTACCAATGCTGAAAGGGATGGTTCACTCTCACATGGCTTATTTCGTTTACCTGCATATGTTTCAGGTTTAAAAAGTGGAAAAATTAATGGCAAACAAAAACCAGATATAAAAAAATTAACACCTTCAGTAATTAAAGCTGATGGTAAAAATTGCTTAGCACCAGTTGTGTTAAATAAATCGATACCAGAGTTAGTAAAAGCTGCTAAAGAAAATGGTGTAGCAGTTCTTGCTATAATTAATTCACACCACATGGCCGCTATGTGGCCTGAAACTGAAAAAATAGCTGAAGAAGGTTTGGTGGCATTTGCATGCACATCGTATAAACCCGCAGTTGCTCCTGCAGGGGCTATTAAACCATTATTTGGCACAAACCCAATTTCTTTCGCTTGGCCAAGAAAAAATAATACACCAGTTGTTTATGATATGGCCACAGCTTCAATGGCTATGGGAGAAGTGCAAGTTGCAAAGCGAGAGGGACACAAAGTTCCATTAGGTACTGGACTTACAAAAGATGGCAAAGATACAACTGATCCAGCAGAAATTGCTGATGGCGGAGTTTTATTACCTTTTGGAGGTTATAAGGGTTCAGGAATTGCAATGATGGTTGAGTTATTAGCAGGAGCTTTGGTTGGAGATAATTTTAGTTACGAAACAGCAGCTAAAGATAATAATGATGGAGGACCTCCAAGTGGTGGAGAATTCATATTAGCAATATCTCCAGATAAACTCTCAGATAAGGATTGGGATAAACATGCAAATGAATTTTTTGAAAAAATGAAATCAATGGGTGAGGTCAGATTACCTGGTGAGAGAAGACACAAAAATAGATTGGATAAAGGACCAAGAAATATAAACGAGGAACTTGTTAATAAAATTAGATCTTTAAGCTAATTCAATTTCTATAGGAGTGTGATCGGAAGGCTTTTCTCTTCCACGAGGATATTTATTAATTTTTACGTTTTTAACTAAATTGATAATTGAATTAGAAACTAAGAAATGATCAATTCTCATTCCATTATTTTTTTGCCAAGCACCACTTGTATAATCCCAAAATGTATAACCTTCTTTATCAGGATATTTGTATCTATATGCATCATGGAAGCCTAAATTAATCATTTCTCTTAATCTTTTTCTAATTTCTAATCTGAACAAGGCGTCGTTTTCATAACTTTTTGGATTATGAACATCTTCTGCTGCTGGTATTATATTAAAATCTCCACCAATAATTATATTTTCGTTTTTATTTAAATAAGATTTAAGTTTTTTGATTAAANTATCTAACCAATAAATCTTATAAGAATATTTATCTGTATCAACTGGATTACCATTTGGAGTGTAAATATTTATTAGCTTTATAGTTTTAGATTTATGTTTTATATTTGCNGTAATTATTCTTGATTGCTTATTTTTATCTTTAAAAATATCCTTCTCTATTTTTTCAATCTTTTTNTTTGAAATAATTGCAACTCCATTATAACTTTTTTGACCGAATACATGACTTTCATATTTTAGCTTTGNTATATCATCAAAAGGATATGTTTCCTCTTGNGTCTTTATTTCTTGCATCATTAATATATCAGGTGAGAATTTCTTCAGGTATTCTTGAATATTAATAATACGTGCTCTTACAGAATTTACATTCCATGAGCTAATTATCATTAAAGTGAGAATGAGACGCCACAACCACACGAGGATTTGCTTTGTGGGTTGTTAATTTTAAATGAATCTCCGATTAATTCTTTAACAAAATCTACCTCAGAACCTTTTAGTAGGTCAGCTGAAGTTTTATCTATGAGTATATTTTCATGTCTTAAATCATCTTCATTTTGTGATTTATCAAAAGAAAAATCGTACTGAAAACCTGAGCAACCACCACCTTTAATTGCGATTCTAAAAAAAGAACCGTTATCTTTTGAGGATAGAAGGTGCTTTATTTGTTTTAAAGCATTTTCTGTAAATTTAATTTCTTTAATCATGATTTAACACTGATAATACTAATATAATGTCATTTTACCAAATTTAAAGAATGAAAAATTATTCAAATTTAGGACTGTTTAAATCTAAAGGTAGACTGATTTTTGAGCCTAAGAATAAATACAGATCACCATTTCAAAGAGATAGAGATAGAATTATTCATTCAGCTTCATTTAGAAGGTTAAAGCACAAGACCCAGGTATTTGTTAATACAGAAGGGGATCATTATAGAACAAGAATTACACATTCTATAGAAGTTGCACAAATTGCACGATCTATTGCTAAGTACCTAAATGTAAATGACGATTTAGCAGAAACATTAAGTCTTGCTCATGATTTGGGACATACGCCATTTGGACATGCTGGCGAAATCGCATTAAACGAATGTATGTCAAAATACGGTGGATTTGATCATAATTTACAAACTTTGAGAATTGTTATGTTTTTAGAGCATAAGTANTTAAAGTTTAAAGGATTAAATCTATCTATTGAGACACTTGATGGATTAATTAAACATAACGGCCCCTATCATGAAATTTCCAAACTTAATAAAATTATTGGTAAAAAAAATTTTAAAGGCAAACTTAATTTTAACAAAAATACATCATTAGAGGCACAGATATCAGCAATATCAGATGATATAGCTTATAATAATCATGATATACAAGATGGAATTAAAGCCAACCTATTTAAATTAGAAGATTTAATTGAAATCCAATTTTTTAAAGAAATTTACAAATCCTATAAATCAAATATAAAAAAAAAGGAGAAAAACATAATAATTTATCAAATTATTAGAGATTCTATTAATCTTATGGTTGAGGATGTAATCAATAATACTTTATTAAATATAAAAGATAATAAAATTAAAAAGTATAGTGATATTATTAATAATAAAAAACAAATAGTATCATTTTCAAATAAATTTAAATCAATTGAGCAAGAAATTAAATTATTTTTAAGGTTAAAAATGTATAACAATAGAAGTGTATTAAACAAAAATAATAATGGAAAAAAAATAATTACGAAATTATTTTTTGAGATTTCTAAAAAACCAAAAAAATATATAAATAATTATCAAAATAAAGATCAATTTAGATCTATTTCTGACTATATATCAGGAATGACTGATCGCTATGCTATTCAACTTCATAAATCATTAAAATGAACATTTTTTCAGATTATCTAATAAAAATATTAAAATTAATTCAAAAAGCATCTAACGATAATCAATTAAAACTTCCAGAAAAATTATCTAGTATAAATGTTGATATACCACCAAATAAATTTGATGGAGATTTATCAACAAATGTAGCCATGGTGTTATCAAAACCCAACAATGCTCCTCCCATGGAAATTGCCAAAACAATTAGCAAGCTACTTAAAGAAAATGACGATAATATNGANTCTATAGAAATAATTAAACCAGGATTTATAAATATAAAATTTAATCACANNTTTTGGGGTGAGTTTTTAAATAATATAATTAATCAAAAAAATTATGGATCTACTAGCGGAGAAAATAAAAAATATTTAATTGAATTTGTGTCTGCCAACCCAACTGGGCCTTTACATGTAGGTCACTGCAGAGGAGCAATACTAGGTGATGTTATCTCAAATTTATTAATATTTAATAATAACACTGTTACAAAGGAATATTACGTAAATGATCATGGAAACCAAATATTATATTTTACAAAGTCTGTTTATTTTAGAATTCGTGAAATTTTATTTAAAGAAAATTTCCCATCTGATAATCCTGATCTTTATCCAGGGGAATATCTAATAGATATAGCAACAAATATTTTAAACCAAAAAAAAGATATCGATTTTGAAAATTATGAAAATATAAAAAGCGAATTAACAATCTTATCTGTCGATGAGTCTTTAAAGTTAATTAAGCAAAATCTTAAAAAACTCGGAATTAACCATGATAACTTTGCTAGTGAAAGAAATTTAGTTCAAGAAAAAGAAGTAGAAAAAGTTATTGAAAAGCTTAAATCAAAAAAATTTGTTTATACTGGAAAAATTAAAGCGCCAGAGGGGGAAGATACGAAAAATTGGGTAGAAAGGGATCAATTATTATTTAAATCAACAGAATTTGGTGATGACAAAGACCGTGCTTTACAAAAATCTGACAACACATGGACGTACTTTGCAGGTGATGTTGCATACCACAATAACAAGCTAAACAGAAATTATGATATTTTAGTAAATATTCTAGGAGCTGATCATGCAGGTTATATAAAAAGAATTACCTCAGTTGTGGAGGCATTATCAGGAGATAAAAATAAATTAACTTGCAAAGTCAGCCAATTAGTAAAATTAATAAAAGATGGCAAACCTTTTAAAATGTCAAAACGTAAAGGTGATTATATAACTGTTGATGATTTGATCAGCGAAGTTGGAAAAGATGCTACTAGATTTATTATGCTTAATAGAAGTAGTGATGCAGAACTAGATTTCGATTTTACCAAAGTAAAAGAAAAATCAAAAGACAATCCACTTTATTATGTTCAATATTGTTATGCTCGGATTTCATCAGTATTTAGAAATATAAGTAAAAATTTAGAAGATGAAATTTTAATTAAAAATGAACTAAAATATTCTAAAGATGAAATTAAGATTTTTAGAAAAATATCTGAGTGGCCGAAATGTATAGAAATTGCAAGCAATAAATTAGAACCTCATAGACTACCAGTCTATCTTTATGAATTATCATCTGAATTTCACTCGTATTGGAATATGGGAAGAGATGATAAAGATAAAAGATTTATTGAAGAAGATGGTACTATAAAAATTGAAAAATTGGTGTTTTTAAAATCTATCGCAAATGTAATTAAAACTGGAATGAATATTCTAGGAGTTGATACTCCACAAAAAATGTAATGTTTAAGGAATTTAAGTATCTTTTATTTCTAATTGTTATTTTTTTCTTTATTTTTTTTACTGTGAGATATTACTTTTCAGATGAAAATAAAAAAAAGTCATATAGATCTTTCAATCAAATTGATAAAAAATTAGAAATTTCTACAAAAGATTTAATTATATTAAAAAGCGATACCGAGAACATTATCGATTTTGTAGAATATAAAAACAATAAAAAAACAGAAAAATATTCATTTTGGGAACTTCTCTATAATGATTAATAAGAATACTAGATCATTTATATGTGGCATTAAAGGTTACAAGCTATCTAAAACTGAAATAAAATTTTTACGTAAATATAAACCCTGGGGTATAATTCTTTTTTCAAGAAATATAAAAACTATAAAACAAACCCAATTATTAACAAAGTCATTAAAAAATATTTTACAAAATCCTACACTCCCAATTTTAATTGATGAAGAGGGTGGTAGAGTTTCACGATTAAGAAAATTTATAGATAATTCTGTATTTACAAATAAATATTTTGGAGATCTTTATAAAAAAGATAAAAAAAAATTTAATTTGTATTTTGATGTCTACGTTAAACAAATTTCATATTTATTAAGACTTCTTGGTATTAATGTTAATACAGTTCCAGTTTTAGATATATTAAGAAAAAATTTACACCAAATTGTGGGTGATAGATCTTTTTCTTCAAATAAAAAAATTGTTTCAAAAATTGGTGATATTTGTATTGATAAATTTCATAAAAACAAAATTGCAACAATAACAAAGCATATACCTGGACACGGTCTAGCCAAGGTNGATAGTCATTTGAANCTGCCAATTATTGATAAAAATCAAGCTTATTTGCTTAAAAATGATTTTAGTGTGTTTTCTAAAAAGAAATCTAAAATAACCATGACCGGTCATTTAATGTTTAAAAAATTGGATAGCCAATATCCAGTAACACACTCCAAAAAGATAATTAAGATAATCAGAAACAAAATAAAATTTAATGAATTGATTATAACAGACGACATTTCGATGAAAGCATTAAACAACAATGTTGAAGATAATGTTATAAAATCATTCAGTGCAGGTTGTAATTTAGTTTTACATTGTAATGGAAAAATGAGTGAAATGCTTAAGGTAGCCAAAAATTCACCTAAAATTANTAACTTTGTAATTAAAAAAACATCACAAATAACTAATATTATAAGCTAAATTTATTTAATGAATGATTCTTTAGAATTTAATGTTGAGTTAAATGCTTACAATGGTTCTCTAGAAGTATTGTTAGATCTAGCTAAATCTCAAAAAGTTGATTTAGAACAAATATCTATTACTAAACTTGCTGATCAATTTCATGAGTTCATTACCAACTCAAAGAATCTTAATCTTGAAATTGCTTCTGAATATTTATTGATGGCAACTTGGCTCACATATTTAAAATCAAAGTTACTGTTACCTGAAAGTGAAGAGGAAGAATTTAAAGCTTTAGANGTTGCTGAAAAATTAAAATTACAATTAAAAAAACTGGAGTTAATAAGACTTCTNTCTTCACAGATGTTAAGCAGAAAAAGACTTGGAAGAGATGTTTTTATGCGAGGTTCAAAAAGTGGTATTAAACCCATTTACGACTCTAAATATACTTTAACATTATTTGAGGTTTTAAAAACTTATGCAAATATAGTTATGACCAAAGATTTTCAAAGAATGAATATTCCAAGATTACCAGTTCTTACAACAGAAGAAGGCATTAAAAGAATAAAAGAATTTTTTGGCAAATTAACTGATTGGAAAGATATATCTGAATTAATTCCAAATAATTTTAAATCAACAAAAAATTTAAAACGAACTGGAAAAGCAGGAATTTTTGCTGGCTCTTTAGAGCTAGCTAAAGAGGGTAATATTTCTATAAAGCAAAAAGAATTATTTGATAATATCTATATTAAAGAGAAAATATGAATAAATTAAAAAAAGATAACGTTTTAAATTTTCCTTCAAAAATGACTGAAATAGAAAGAGAAGTTGAAGCTATTGTTTTTGCAGCTGCAGAACCACTAAGTATAGAAACAATAGAAACTAAAATTTCAAAAAATACTGATGTTTTAAAAATATTACAAAAACTACAAACATTNTATACAAACAGAGGCATTAATTTAGTTTGTATTTCAAATAAGTGGTCTTTTAGAACGGCACAAAATTTATCATCATTAATGTCTCAACAAAAAACTGTTGAGAAAAAGCTATCAAAAGCNGCTATAGAAACATTNGCAATCATNGTNTATCACCAGCCGGTTACACGAGCGGAGATAGAGGAGATACGGGGTGTTGCCTTTGGCACTAATACTTTAGAAATCCTAATGGAATTAAATTGGGTTAAGCCACAAGGCAGAAAAGATATTCCAGGTAAACCTATCCAGTATGGAACTACAGATGACTTTTTAAGCCATTTTAATCTTCAAAAATTATCTGATCTTCCAACAGTGGATGAACTAGGGACNGCTGGACTTATTGATACATCTTCTGTTGATGCATCGATCTTTGGTACCGGAAAGTTTTATAAGGAAAAGCAAGAAGACAAAAAGGAAAACATATATTCTGATATCGATGAAATGTTAAATAGCACTCTCAAACCTGAAAGTGAGGAGTGAAAAAGTTTCTTTAAAAAAACAACTATTAAGGGTATAAATAAAGTATGAGTATAGGATTTTGGCAAATAGCAATTGTAGTTATACTGGTAGTTTTACTGTTTGGGAGAGGTAAAATCTCTAGTTTGATGGGCGATGTCGCTAAAGGGATNAAAAGTTTTAAAAAAGGTATGGCAACTGACCCTACAGAAGATACACAACCAAAAAATATCACAGAAAACGAAGACTCAAATAATCAAGACTCCAATAACAAAGAGTAATAAATGCCACAAATTGGCTGGTTAGAAATTTTAATAATAGTTTCTATAGCAATCATTGTNGTAGGNCCTAAAGANTTTCCTTTAATGTTAAAAAAAATGGGATCTTGGATTGGATCAATTAAAAGATATTTAAGTGATGTGCAAAATCAAGTATCNGAAATTACAGACAACTCANTAGAAGATGAAAATAGTATAAAAAAATCATCTGAAAAAAATGAAAACATAAAAGATATAAATGGATAAAGAAACGGGATTCATAAGCCACTTAGTTGAACTTAGAAAAAGATTAATACATTCATTAATATTTTTATCTGTATTGTTTGTAATTTGTTATTTTTTTTCAGAGTATATTTATGGATTTTTAGTTAACCCATATGCTGATGCGGTAAGAGATGACGGTATTGAAAGAAGATTAATATTTACAGCTCTTACAGGAAACTTTTTTAACTTATTTAAAAGTATCTTTTTTTGCAGCTTTTTTTATCACTAGTCCATTTATTTTGATACAGATTTGGAAGTTTATTGCACCTGGACTTTATACTCATGAAAAGAAAGCAATTATGCCTTATCTAATTATTACACCAATTTTATTTCTATTAGGAGGAATGCTTGTTTATTATTTAATAATGCCACTTGCGATAAAGTTTTTTTTATCATTTGAAAGTTTAGGAGCAAGTACAAATTTACCTATTCANCTTGAAGCAAAAGTTAATGAATATCTATCATTAGTAATGAAATTAATATTTGCTTTTGGTTTGAGTTTTCAATTACCTGTAGTTTTAAGTTTATTAGCAAGAATTGGAGTNATTAATTCAACTTTTTTAAAAGANAGAAGAAAATATGTTGTAGTTATGATATTTGGAGCTGCAGCAATTTTNACTCCNCCAGATCCAATTACACAAATTGGNTTAGCNGTTCCNCTGCTTATTTTATATGAATTATCAATTTTTTCTGTAAATATAATTGAGAAAAAAGCAGAAGAAAAAAATGCATAATTTAAAAGAAATAAGAGAAAATTTAGAACATTTTAAAACATCGCTTAGTCATAGAAATTCTGAAGTCGATTATGATCAAATTTTAGATCTCGATAAAAAAAATCGACAGTTAATTCAAGAAAAAGAAAAATTTGAGATGGAGAAAAAAAATATCTCTAAATCAAAAGATGAATCTTTATTTGAAAAATCTAAAGAAATATCCAAGAAAATTGAAAATTTATCAAAAGAACAAAAAATTATTAAAAATGAACTTGATAATTTACTAAGTTCAATACCTAATTTACCATTGGATGAAGTTCCTGTTGGCAAAGATGAAAATGATAATGTTGAAATTACTAAATCTGGTGAAATCAAAGATTTCAAATTTAAACCATTAAGTCATTATGAGTTAGGTGAAAAACTAAATATGTTAGATTTTGATTTAGCTTCAAAAACTACTGGTTCTAGATTTGTGTTTGTTAAAGATAAATTAGCTGCTCTTGAAAGAGCAATTTCTAATTTTATGATCGATACACATATTCAAAAAAATGGATATACAGAGATATCACCTCCTTTGATGGCAACCGATGAAACTATGTTTGGAACAGGACAATTACCAAAATTTGAAAATGACCAATTTGAAATTAAATTTGATGATAAAAATGATAGAAAATTTTTGATACCTACAGCCGAAGTAATATTAACAAATATGGTTAAAAACCAAATTATTGATAAAAAAAAACTTCCTATGAGGTTAGTTGCATCAACACCTTGTTTTAGAAAAGAAGCTGGCAGTTATGGAAAAGATACAAAAGGAATGATTAGACAACATCAATTTTATAAAGTTGAACTTGTAAGTATTGTCGAAAATAATCAATGCATGCAGGAACTTGAGAGAATGACGGAATGTGCAACTAAAATATTAGATGATCTAAAATTACCTTATAGAAAAATTATTTTATGTACTGGTGACATGGGTTTTGGAGCAGAAAAAACATATGATTTAGAAGTTTGGCTTCCTTCAGAAAACAAATACAGAGAAATTTCAAGCTGTTCTTCATGTGGATCTTTCCAAGCCAGACGAATGAAAGCTAGATATAAAAATAATAATAATAATATCGAATTTGTAGGTACTCTTAATGGTAGTGGTTTAGCAGTAGGTAGAACCCTTATTGCCATTCTTGAAAACTATCAATTAGAGGACGGCTCAATTACAATTCCAGAAGTCTTGAAACCCTATATGGGAAATATTGATAAGATTTCGAACAATTAGGAGTTGTCATTAAAAATTAGATAGTATAAATAATCTTAAACTTTAGAGGATCATATGGACAGTGGAATTGGACAATTTATACCGTTAATTTTAATATTTGTTATTTTTTATTTCTTTTTAATTAGACCGCAACAAAAGAAAGTTAAAGAACATAAGGCAATGGTTGAAAATTTAAAAAGAGGGGACAAAGTTGTAACTTCAGGTGGAATTGTTGGTACTGTTGAAAGAATAATTGATAATGACAAAGTTGAAGTACAAATCGCCGAAAATATTAATGTTGAGGTAGTTAGAGCTACTGGAATTCAAGGTTTAATAAATACTGCAGAGCCAAAAAAATAACATTAATTTAAATGTTATACTTTTCAAAATTAAGAATATTTAGTGTAATTATATTTACCTTAATTTTATCTTATTTTTCCCTCTCAAACTTTTTTAAGATAGATGATAATTTTTTTTCAAAAAATATAAAACTTGGATTAGATCTACAAGGTGGTTCATACTTACTACTCGAAATTGATAATAAGCCTGTAATTACTCAAAAACTCCAAAACAAAGTTATGGAGTTGAAAAATTTTTTTAAGGATAAAAATATTATTACAAGAAATTATACCGTAGATGATAATTCAATTATTTTTGATACTACCTCAGACAAATCTGATGAATTAAACAATATTTTAGATGATGATGAAAGTGAAATTAATCCTTACTATCAACAGTATAAGTCACATGAATTTGATTTTGTAAAAAATCAAGACTCTTTTAAATTAACCCTTTCTAAATACGGACTTGTTCTATTAAAGAATGCTTCTTTAGATCAAGCAATTGAAATTGTAAGAAGAAGAGTTGATGAGGTTGGAACCAATGAACCAAANATTTTAAAAAGAGGGAATGATAGAATTTTAGTAGAATTNCCAGGTTTAGATGATCCTGGCAGAATAAAATCTTTATTAGGAAAAACTGCTAATTTGACTTTTCAATTTATTACTCAAAATACCGAGGAGTCTTTTGGAACTGAAAAATTAGAATTTGAAGATGGNTCTGAGAACGCAATTGTTAGTAAGCGTATTATCTTAAGTGGTGACAACTTAGTAGATGCAAAACCATCTATGAACTCTCAAACCAATGAAACAGTTGTATCTTTTACTTTGGATAGAGTAGGTGCAAAAAAATTTGGAAAAGCTACTAGTACAGGAGTTGGAAAAAGACTAGCAATTATACTTGATGGTAAAATTATTAGCGCTCCATCAGTTAGAGAGCCTATAATTGGTGGATCAGGTCAAATATCAGGAGATTTTACATTTCAATCAGCAACAGATTTAGCTTTATTNTTAAGATCTGGAGCTTTACCCGCACCTCTTAACATTATTGAGGAGAGAACAGTAGGACCNGATCTTGGACAAGATTCNATTGATGCTGGGATAATGTCATTAATAATTGGTTTTATATTAGTNGTACTATTNATGATTTATAAATANAGAGTTTTTGGTGTNATTGCGAATTTAGCATTAATTTCAAATTTGTTTTTACTAGTTGGTGTATTAACGTTATTNGAAGCTACTTTAACATTACCAGGTATAGCAGGAATAATCTTAACTGTTGGAATGGCAGTTGATGCAAATGTTTTAATTTTTGAGAGAATAAAAGAAGAAATTAAATCTGAGCGAAATCCAATTATTGCTTTCGATTCTGGTTATACAAAATCAAGAACTACAATTTTAGATGCAAATATTACTACATTAATAGCAGCTGTAATATTATTTTTCATGGGATCTGGTCCAATCAAAGGATTTTCAATAACATTAGGTGTTGGAATTCTAACTACGCTATTCTCTGTATACTTCATAGCAAGACTATTTACTGCATTTTATGTGATTAAAAATAAGGAAAAAGAGAGTTTAATATAATGAGAGAAATATCGTTTAATAAGTTTTACAAATCATTCAATATTCTCTCAATTGTTCTTATTGTTACATCGCTAATTCTATTGGCATTTAAAGGGTTAAATTATGGTGTTGATTTTAAAGGAGGTACATTAATTGAATTAAGAACTGATTTAAATTCTGCAAATATTAAAAAAATTAGAGACAGTTTTAATCAATTAAATCTTGGAGATGTGTCTGTTAAAAACTTTGGAAATGACACTGACTTTATTATTAAATTTGAAAAACAAAATTCAAATGATCCAAAATTTATAGATAATATTAAAACTAAACTTTCAGGCTCAATTGGAACGGTAGATTTTAGAAGAGTTGAAAATGTTGGTCCAAAGGTAAGTGCTGAACTTTTACAATCAGGCATTATAGCTATTGCTTTATCTTTAGCAGCTATGCTTTTATATATTTGGATAAGATTTGAGTGGCAATTTAGTTTGGGNGCAATCGTTGCACTTTTTCATGATGTAATAATTACACTTGGAGTTTTCTCCCTTTTTTCATTAGAAATAAATTTATCAATTGTAGCNGCAGTGCTTACCATAGTTGGATACTCAATGAATGATACGGTTGTAATATTTGATAGGGTTAGAGAAAATCTAAGAAAATTTTCTGATATTAAAATTTTTGAATTAACAAATATTTCAATCAACCAAACACTATCAAGAACAATTATTACATCTGCCACTACTCTATTAGCACTTTTATCAATTTTTATTTTTGGAGGTGAAATTCTAAAAGGATTTTCATTAGCAATGATCTTGGGTGTTATATTTGGAACTTATTCTTCAATTTATATTGCAAACCCAATTTTAGTTGTCCTAAAAGTATCGCAACGAACTATAGTAAAAGAAGATAAAGATTAATATAAATTTTGAGCAGCTACCATTGAAAGTAACATTGGTAAAGAAAGAAGGGTATTTGTTCTAGAAAATAACATTGCAGTTTTTGCAGACTTTGCTTTTAGCTCAGGTTCACATTCTACTATGCCTAAGGCTCTTTTTTGATTAGGCCAAATAACAAACCAAACATTAAATGCCATTATCAANCCTAACCACATACCAATACCTATTGCAGTATTTTTACCACCACCAGAACCAATACCTAAAGTCATTGCTTGATGAACATATCCATTTAAATATGCAAGAATTAAACCTGAAACTACTGTAACTAAAGCTGCCCATCTAAACCAGAATAAGGCAGATGGAGCTATTACTTTTCCAATAGCAGGTTTTTGTTCATCTGGTATTTTTGGCATATTAGGTATTTGAACAAAATTGAAATACCACAGTAATCCAATCCACATAGTTGCTACAATCACATGAATATATCTGAATACCCAGCTCCAGAATAAAACATCAATATCAAATCCTCCATTCGCAAAGTACAAACCTAAAAAAAGAATTACAGATATTCCTAAAGATAAATGAACTGTTTTTGATAATGATTGTAGAATCGAAGTCATAAAAATTANTTATACAATGTTTTTTTTACAATATTAAGCAGTTTTTTTAAATTTTGTATTTAAAAGAGGTTTTAGGAATTTTCCNGTGTAACTACCGTCAACTTTTGCCACATCTTCAGGTTTTCCTTCAGCTATAATATTTCCTCCCTTAACACCTCCCTCTGGACCCATATCAATAATATAATCGGCAGTTTTAATTACATCTAGATTATGCTCAATAACAACTACACTATTTCCTGTAGCAACAAATGTATGTAGAATTTCTAATAATTTCTTAATATCATGTTGATGCAAACCAGTTGTAGGTTCATCTAGAATATACATTGTTCTTCCAGTTGATCTCTTTGATAATTCTTTTGCTAATTTAATTCTTTGTGCTTCACCACCTGATAGAGTAGTTGCTTGTTGTCCAATTTTTATATACCCAAGTCCAACTTTCTTAAGTGTTAGAAGTTTTGTTTTAATATTTGATATATTCTCAAAATACTCACAACCTTCATCAACTGTCATATTCAACACATCAGCAATACTCTTATCTTTAAATTTAATTTCTAAGGTTTCTCTATTATATCTTGTTCCCTTACAATCATCACAAGTAATATATACGTCAGGTAAAAAATGCATCTCATATGTGATTACTCCATCACCTTCACAAGCCTCACACCTTCCACCTTTAACGTTAAAAGAGAAACGACCTGGTTTGTAACCACGACTTTTAGACTCTGGTAAGTTTGTGAACCAGTCTCTTATTGGCCCAAATGCACCAGTATATGTTGCAGGATTTGACCTTGGTGTTCGTCCAATTGGAGATTGATCAATATCGATAACTTTATCAATTAACTCAATACCTTTAAAACCTCTAAAAGGTTGAGGAATTTTTCTAGACTTATTATTGTTTAGTGTAAGATTTAAAGCGTTGTAAAGAGTTTGAAGAACTAAAGTTGATTTACCACTTCCTGANACCCCTGTAACACAAGTAAAACTACCTAATGGAATTTTAAGATTAACATTATTTAAGTTATTACCACTTGCACCATTGATTTCTAAAAATCTTCCATTTTTTGCAAGTCTTCTATTTTTTGGAATTGGTATAAAGCTTTTATTTGATAAATATCTTCCAGTAATACTATCGTTATTTTTTAAAATTTCTTCATAACAACCTTGAGCAACTACTTGACCACCTTTATTCCCAGCTTCTGGCCCAAGATCAATTATATGGTCTGCGTTTTCCATTGTTTCAGTATCGTGTTCAACAACAATCACAGTGTTACCAAGATCTCTTAATCTTTTTAAAGCATCAATTAATTTAACATTGTCTTTTTGGTGCAATCCAATTGATGGTTCATCTAAAACATATAAAACCCCTGTAAGTCCTGAACCAATTTGAGATGCTAGTCTAATTCTTTGAGCTTCACCACCTGATAGAGTTCCAGACTCTCTTGAAAGTGTTAAATAATCAAGACCAACGTTTAATAAAAAATCTAACCTTTCATTTATTTCTTTTAATATGTGTTGTGCAATTTTTAATTGTCTTTTATCTAGATTGTTATTTAAAGATCTAAACCAATCTTTTGCATCGTAAATTGATTTTTCTGTTACTTCGCTAATGTTAAGTTCGTTAATTTTGACACATAAAGCCTCATCTTTTAACCNNTGNCCATTGCATCTTTCACATTTTGTATCAGATTGATATTGAGCTATTTCCTCTCTTTTCCAATCACTATCAGTCTCTAAATATCTTCTCTCTAAATTATTAACAACACCTTCAAAAGTTTTCTTGTGAGAATATTTTTCATAACCATCATCATAAGTAAATTTTATCTCCTCATCATCAGATCCAAAAAGTATTACATCTTTTATTTTTTTTGAAAGTTTTGACCATTTTTCATCAAGTGAAAATCCATAATGTTTTGCTAAAGATGCTAAAGTTTGCGCGTAATACATAGATGAAGATTTTGACCAAGGTTCAATTGCTCCATCTGCNATACTTTTTTTTTCATTNGGAACCACTAATTTTGGATCTACATTAAGTTTTACACCAATACCTTCACACTCTTCACAAGCACCGTAGGGACTATTAAATGAAAAAAGTCTAGGCTCAATTTCTTCAATGGTAAATCCACTTTCTGGACAAGCGAATTTTGTAGAAAAAATTAGTTTTTCTACTTTTCGGTATTTTTTTGGTAAAGTTTCGTTTTCATATTCAACAAACAATAAACCATTTGCTAAATTAACTGCAGTTTCTACACTTTCAGCTAATCGATTTCCAAGTGATGAATTAATAACAATTCTATCTACTAGTATAGATATATCATGTTTAACTTTTTTATTTAATTCTGGTACATTGTCAATTTCATAAAGCTGATCGTCTATTTTAATTTTTCTAAAACCTCTTTTTTTATAATTTAAAATATCTTTTTTATACTCACCCTTACGACCTCTAACGACTGGAGCATATAAGAAGATTGTAGATTTTTTTGGCAGTTCTTTAATTTTATCAACAATTTGGCTTATAGTTTGAGATGTAATTGGTTTACCAGTAAATGGTGAATAGGGCACGCCAGCTCTTGCATAAAGCACTCTCATATAATCATAAATCTCAGTTACAGTTGCAACGGTTGATCGTGGATTTTTTGATGTATTTTTTTGTTCAATTGAAATTGCTGGACTTAATCCTTCTATCAAGTCGACATTTGGTTTTTTCATTTTATCTAAAAACTGTCTTGCATATGCAGATAAACTTTCTACATACCTTCTTTGCCCCTCAGCATATATGGTATCGAATGCTAGAGATGATTTTCCAGAACCAGACAGACCAGTAATAACAACAAATTTATCTTTTGGAATCTCTAGTGAGATGTTCTTTAAATTGTGCTCTTTTGCACCCTTAATAACTATCTTTTTAAGCATAATTTTTGTTGCTTTAGATTAATAAAATTAATATTCAACTTAATAAGTGATATAAATAAACATATCAGATATAAAATATTATGGCAGGTAGTTTAAATAAAGTACTTTTAATCGGTCGATTAGGCGCAGATCCAGAAGTGAAACAAATGGTAAATGGCAAAAGTGTTGCAAGATTAAGCCTTGCAACTAGTCAATCCTGGAAAGATAAAAATACAGGAGAAAAAAAAGAGAAAACAGAATGGCATAGAGTGGTTGTATTTAACGAGGGACTAGTTAATGTCGTTCAGCAGTATCTCAAAAAAGGCGCACAAGTATACGTTGAAGGACAACTTTCAACAAGAAAATGGAAAGATGAACAGTCTGGTCAAGATAAGTATTCGACAGAAATTTTAATACAAGGTTATAATTCTTCTTTGACAATGTTAGGTGGTGGAAATCAAAATTCAATTCCTTCTCAAGATAATAAACAAAATTTTGACGACAATAGCATTGCTCAAAATGATATGGACGATGATATTCCATTCTAGTTTTTATGCAAAAAAACGAGGCACCTAAAGATTTAAATATCAAACCAATTTCAATGTATGATGAAATGAGTTCGTCATACTTGTCTTACGCAATGAGCGTTATAATAAGTAGAGCTCTACCTGATGTAAGAGATGGTTTAAAACCAGTACATAGAAGAATTTTGTATGCAATGCATAAGGGAGGTTTTGATTGGTCAAAACAATTTAGAAAATCTGCAAGAATAGTCGGAGATGTAATTGGTAAATATCATCCACATGGTGATCAAGCCGTATATGACGCTTTAGTTAGAATGGTTCAAGATTTTTCAATGAGCCTTCCATTAATTGATGGTCAAGGAAACTTTGGTTCTATTGATGGTGATCCACCAGCTGCTATGAGATATACAGAAACAAGATTAGCAAAAATAGCTCAATTTTTATTAGACGATATTGAAAAAGATACAGTTTCATTCAAAAGTAATTATGATGAAACAGAACAAGAACCAGATGTCCTTCCCGCACAGTATCCAAATTTATTAGTTAATGGAGCAGGAGGAATTGCTGTCGGTATGGCAACAAGTATACCTCCTCATAATTTAGGTGAAGTTGTAGATGCTACTTTAGCTTTAATCAAAAATAAGGACATAAAATTAGGTGAATTGATGAAACATGTCCCTGGTCCAGATTTTCCAACTGGNGGTATTATTATTGGCAAAGATATTATTAAACAAGGTTATAAATCTGGCCGAGGTTCTTTTAAAATCAGAGGCGATATTAAGATTGAGCAAGCTAAAGGGGGTAGAGAAAGATTAGTAATAACCTCCATACCTTATCAAGTAAACAAATCTGTTTTAAATGAGAGAATAGCTGAATTAGTAAGAGAAAAAAAAATTGAAGGAATTAGAGATATAAGAGATGAGTCTAATAGAGAAGGAATTAGAGTTGCAATTGATTTAAGATCAAGTGTTGAACCTGAAACAATTAAAAGACAATTATATAAATATACATCCATTGAAAGTTCATTTGGTTTCAATACTTTAGCTATTGTAGATAACAAACCAAAGACTTGTAATTTAAAAGATTTTTTAGAAAATTTTTTAAAATTTAGAGAAGATGTAGTAATAAAAAAAACTAAATATGATCTAAAAAAAGCAGAAGATCGTGTTCATATTTTAATCGGATTATCTGTCAGTGTTGAAAATATAGATAAAGTAATAAAAATTATAAGACAATCCAAAAATCCTGAAGAGGCTAAGAATTCTCTATTAAAAACAAAGTGGAAGATAAACAAGTCAGCAAAATTGATTAAATTAGTTGATAATAAAAATTATAAAGGAACTTATAGTTTATCTAATGAGCAAGTTGTATCTATTCTTGAGTTAAGATTACAGAAACTTACCGCTTTAGGAATAAACGAAATTGAAGTAGAAATAAAAAAATTAGCTGAATTAATAACTCAATATAAAAAAATTATTAATTCTAAAGCAGAGTTACTAAAAGTTATTAGTGCTGACTTGCAACAAATCAAAGATAAATTTTCTGAACCAAGAAGAACACAAATAATTGATGCTGTATTAAATTATGATATTGAAGAAACTATTCAAAAAGAGGCTGTAATCATAACAATTACGTTACAAGGATATATTAAACGTGGTGCATTAAGTAATGTAAAACAACAAAAAAGAGGTGGAAAAGGAAAAACAGGTATTAAAACTAGAGATGAAGACTCAGTAGTTCAAACCTTGTCAGTCAATACACATACCTCTGTTCTTTTTTTCTCTACAGAGGGATTGGCATACAAAATTAAAGCTTGGAAGATACCTGAAGGATCTGCATCATCAAAAGGTAAATCTTTATTCAACATTCTACCACTTAAAAATCACCAATCTATTAGCTCAATTATGCCTTTTCCTGATGAAAATGTTGATACAAAAGGAATGCATATTATTTTTGCTACAGCCAAAGGAAAAATTAGAAAAAATAATTTAGAGGATTTTAGTTCTATTAATCAATCAGGTAAAATTGCTATGAAATTAGATAGTGATGACAAAATTATTGGTGTAAAAATTTGTAAAGATGATCAAGACATCATTCTAAGTACAAAGTTTGGAAAATGCATCAGATTTGAGTCTAAAAAATTAAGAGTATTTAAAGGTAGATCATCTAAAGGCATTAAAGGTATAAATTTATCTGACAAAGATGCAATTGTATCATTATCTATAATTGATCATGATCAAAAAATTCCAAAAAAATCTTCAAAAGATGGATNATCAGAGGTAAAGGCTAAAGAAAAATTTATACTCTCAATTACAGAGAATGGTTATGGAAAAAGAACTTCCCATTATGATTTTCGAGTAACTAATAGAGGTGGAAAAGGTATAATTGGTATTGTCAACTCATCAAGAAATGGAAATGTATCATCATCTTTCCCAGTTTTTGAGGGTGATCAAATATTAATATCAACTGACAAAGGTAGAGTTATCAGAACTACTGTTAAAGAGATAAGAGTAGCAGGAAGAAACACTCAAGGAGTTAGAATTATTAAACTTTCTGGAGATGAAAAAGTAGTTTCGGCTATTAAATTAGATGATAATTTAATTTAATGAAAAATATTGCAATATATCCTGGTACTTTTGATCCTATAACCTTTGGTCATATAGATGTAATTAAAAAAGCTTTAAAATTTGTAGACAAAGTGGTTGTAGCAATTTCAGATGGAAACCAAAAAAATTTTTTATTTCCAATCGATGAGAGAGTAGATATCGTTAAGAAAGCTTTGTTCTCTGATCTTAAATTTACCAAAAAAAATATTGATGTTATTACATTTAATTCATTAACAACAGATTTATGCAAAAAATATAAATCAAATATTATTTTAAGAGGTCTTAGAGCTGTTTCTGATTTTGAATATGAGTTTCAATTAGCTGGAATGAATAGAAAACTTTACAATAAAATAGAAACAATATTTTTAATGTCTGATGTTGAAAATCAAATTATTTCCTCAAGATTTGTAAAAGAAATCGCTCAACATAATGGAGATTTAAAAAAATTTACAACTAAGAGTACAATCAAATCTTTAAAGGAGAGATATGCTTAAATATATAAATATATTATTTTTTATTTTATTAACTTTAACTTCAAAACTAAATGCAAAGGAGAATATAATGATTTTAAAATTAAAAGATGGAGATGTTAAAATAGAAATGTTTCCAGATGTTGCCCCTAATCATGTAAAAAGAATTACTGAGTTAGCTAACAGTGGTAAATATGATAATGTAGTATTTCATAGAGTTATTGATGGCTTTATGGCTCAAACAGGAGATGTAAAATTTGGAAATTCCTCATCATCCGATTTTAATCTGCAAAGAGCAGGAATGGGCGGATCTGACTTACCTGATTTAAAACAAGAATTTAATGATTTGCCCCATGAACGTGGCACTGTATCTATGGCAAGATCTTCTGATCCAAACAGTGCTAATAGTCAATTTTTTATTTGTTTTGAGTCAGCCTCTTATTTAGATAGAAACTATACAGTCTTTGGTAAAGTTATTGAAGGAATGGAGTTTGTAGATAAAATTAAAAAAGGTGATGGTCCTAATGGATCAGTTTCTGAACCAGATAAAATAATTAGTTTTAAGTCTGAATAAAAATGAATGGCATTAAAAAAATTTAATTTTAATGTTAATCATACTGAAAACCATTCACGAGTAGGAGTTATTGAAACCCATAGAGGTGATATTAATACACCTGCTTTTATGCCTGTTGGTACACAGGCGACTGTAAAAGGCGCATTCATAAAAGATGTAGTTCAAACTGGAAGNGAAATNATATTGGGAAACACCTATCACCTAATGTTAAGACCAGGTGTTGATAGAATTTCAAGTGTTGGAGGTTTGCATGAATTTATGAATTGCAACCTTCCTATATTAACTGACTCTGGTGGATTTCAAGTAATGTCATTATCAAAATTTAATAAAATCGACAGAGAGAAGGGTGCTATTTTTCAATCTCATATTGATGGTAATAAGTTTATTTTAAGTCCTGAGGAGAGTATTAGAGTTCAAAAGGGCCTCAACTCAGACATAGTAATGGTAATGGATGAATGTCCAAAAAAAACTGATGATTTTGAGAAAATTAAAAAATCAATGGATTTATCAATGTATTGGGCAAAAAGATCAAAAAATGCATTTGGCGACAATCCTCACAAAGGTTTATTTGGAATAGTTCAAGGAGGTCTGTTTAATGACTTAAGATTAAAATCACTAGAGCAACTTATAGATATTGATTTTGATGGTTATGCGATGGGTGGTTTGGCGGTTGGAGAAACCCAGAAAGAAATGTTTGATGTATTGGATGGAGTTAAAGATTATTTACCAAAAGATAAACCTAGATATCTTATGGGCGTTGGTACTCCCTCAGACATTATTGGCGCAGTTAAAAGAGGTATTGATATGTTTGATTGTGTATTACCAACACGATCTGGCAGAACTGGTTTGGCATTCACATGGAATGGAAGAGTACAAATAAGAAATGCAAAATATCAAAACGATAATTCGCCTCTAGATTTAAATGTTTCTAAATTTGACTTAAATAAATACTCAAAAAATTATTTGAATCACTTATTTAATACTAATGAAATGTTAGCATCTATGCTGTTAACTTTAAATAATATTAACTTTTATCAGGAGTTGATGAGTGAGATTAGAAAAAATATTAAAAATGGAACTTTTGAAGAATTTCACGATAAGTATATTAACATTCTGTAAAAATTATCCATTGATAAATGGATAAAAATCAATATAAGGACCCCCGTTGGGCCGTTAGCTCAGTTGGTAGAGCAATTCCCTTTTAAGGAATGGGTCGATGGTTCGAGTCCATCACGGCTCACCAATTTTAAGAAATTGGTGGATATTCTAAAGTTACCTCATTTATCCAAGAGGTGATGTTATTTATTCTATTGGTTGAGGAAGGATGCGTACTCATGAATTCCGGTGGTTCCTTACCTTTATTAGCTTCTCGCATTCTCTCCCAAATTTTTACTGTCTCTCTTATGTCATAGCCAGATAATGACGCAAATATTAAACCTAAGTAATCAGCTTCACTCTCTTGTTTTCTATTAAAAGGATTCATAATTCCAATTTGAGATAACAAACCAACTGTATCCATCCCAGTTGTTCTATTTACATTAGATACAGCACCTTTAGTTGCAATATCTAAAATTTTTGTGCCCACATTTAATAACGTTCCTCTACTTGCTCTTTCAACTGAGTGTTTTGCTACAGCATGAGCTATTTCATGACCCATTACAGCAGCTAATCCATTATCATTTTTTGTAATATCAAGCATACCTGTATAAACCGCAATTTTTCCACCAGGCATACACCATGCGTTTTTTACTTTATTGTTTTCTATTAAAATATACTCCCATCTAAAATTAGCTGTTGGATCCGGTTGATTACTTCTTGCAAAATATTCAGTTATTGAATTTTCAATTTTTGAGCCAATATTTTTTATTTTATTTAAAGTTGTAATATCTTTGCTAAGCTTTTCTTTTTCTTTCACTTTTTCGTATAATTGTTCTGCTTGAGCATTAAGTTTTGCCTCAGGTATAAGTCTTAACTGTTTTCTTTCTGTTATTGGAACACTTGTGCAGGCGTGAAGACCAAAAGATGCACATCCACACCCCATTAAATATATGAAATTTCTTCTATTCACTTTTACTCACAATTATATTACATGTAACTAATAAACAACTATATGATTTTAAATAACAAGATTTTAGTTTTCTTATTTGTTCTTGCAGTATCATTTGTAATTTACTCAAGTTATAATTAAAATATGGCAAAATTTAAAAGAAAAAGCATATCTTTATTTGCTAAATTAAGAAATTATTTTATCACAGGAATAGTCGTATTAATTCCAATTGGTATTACACTCTATTTAACAAAATTTTTTATCTCTGTTTCTTCTAAGCTAATACCTTATGAGCTAAACCCAAATACATATTTGCCATTTGCTATCCCAGGTCTTGAAATAGTTCTTGCAATTATTTTTATAACCTTAGTTGGAAGTTTATCTTTATCATTTATAGGAAAAAAAATTTTACAATTCGTAAACGATTTATTTAAAAGAATTCCTATTCTTCGAACTATTTATTCAGCAATAGGACAGATGACAGAGTCGTTAGCTCCTAAAAAGGGAGATAGAAAAAGTGTGGTTTTAATTGAGTATCCTAGAAAAGGAAGCTGGGCAGTTGGATTTGCAACTAAAGACAATGAAGGAGAAATTTCAAAAAAAACAAACAAAAATCTTGTTAATGTATTTGTTCCAACAACGCCAAATCCAACCAGTGGATTTTTACTAATGTTTCCAAAAGAAGAGGTTTTATATTTAGATATGAGTTTTGAGGAGGCGTCTAAGTTTATTGTGTCTGCAGGTACCTCAAACCCTCAAGCTAAATAATATCATTTAAGATTGAAGCACGATCATACAGTTTAAGTAATTTATAATACTCACCAATCTGTTTATCTTTTAGCTCAATTTTTTTAACCTCTTTTTCTGCTAATATAAAAAGATCTTTATGTAAAATAGGATCTGCCAACTTAAATTTTTTTAAACCACTTTGTTTAAATCCTAATACATCTCCATAACCTCTTAAAACCATATCTTGTTCTGAAATTTCAAAACCATCATTTGAGCTTTTTAAAATATTTATTCTTTTTTTTGCATTTTCACTTAAATTTGACTTAAACATTAAAATACATGTACTTTGTTTGTCACCTCTTCCAACTCTGCCTCTGAGTTGATGCAATTGTGATAACCCATATTTATTTGCATTTTCAATGATGATTACATTTGCATTTGGGAAATCAATTCCTACTTCAATAACAGTTGTTGACACCAACACATCAATTTTTTTATTTAAAAAATCATCAAGAACTTTATTTTTTTCATCTTTTTCCATTGATCCATGAATTAGGCCAATTTTGTTTTTAAAATATTTTTCTAAAAATTTACTCTTTTCAACAGCAGACTGATGATCAAGTTTCTGTGATTTTTCAATAAGTGGGCAAACCCAAAATATCTGATTACCAGAGGAAATTTCTTTTTTACAAAATTTTATAATTTCATCTACTTTTGTTTCTAATTTACTATAAGTGGTTATTGCTTTTCTATTTTTTGGTTTTTCTTTAATTAAAGTAACATCCATATCTCCATAGATTGTCATTATCATAGTACGAGGTATTGGGGTTGCAGACATGACAAGTACATCGCAATTATTGCCACCTTTGTCGGACAATTCTTTTCTTTGTCTTACACCAAATTTATGTTGTTCATCGATAATAATTAAACCAAGATTTTTATAATCTACCTTTTTTTGAAAAAGGGCATGTGTGCCAATGATCAATTTTATTTTATTTTGTTTTATATTTTCTAATGTACTTTTTTTTTGTTTATATTCTGTTTTTCCTGTTAATAGTTCTATTGATATATCTTTTCCAAATAAATCTGATGCAAAATTATAGTGTTGTTTAGCTAGTATTTCAGTAGGAACCATCAATGCTACTTGAAAACCTGATTTTATAACATTCAACGCAGCAATTAGTGCAATTATTGTTTTTCCTGATCCTACATCACCTTGAAGTAGCCTAAACATTCTTTGTTTTGATTTGAGGTCATTATTTATTTCTTTCATTGCCTTTATTTGATCATTTGTAAGTATAAATTTGAATTTTTTTAAATATTTCTGACAAATATTTGGATCAAAAATCTTTTCTTTTTTTTTTATTTTCTTAATTTTTTTTCTTATTTCAGATGAGATTAAAAAGTTTGCGATAATTTCATCAAAAATTAATCTTCTTAGGTAATCTGAATTCTGAAGATTTTCAATTTCCTCACTATGAATCTTTCTAATGGATTGATCCCAACTTACATTATTGAAATAGTTTAAAATTTCTGCGTTATGCCATTCTTTAAGTACAGGCATATTTTTAAATATGATTTCAATAGTTTTATTATATTTTGAAGCTGTGAGTCCTTCCGTCAGACTATAAGTATTTATATCTTTTATATTTCCATCCTCTGTCTCTGACACTAATTTTGGATTAGTTATTTGATATTTACCCTTATAAAAACCTACTTTTCCATAAATAATTATTTCTTGATCCAGAGGAAGTATTTTTTTTATGTAGCCTTCAAAACTATTAAAGAAAATACAATCTATTTTCTTTTCAGAAGATAAACAGTTAACCCTATTGGGCAAATTTCTAATTCTAGGAAAATTATACTTTTTTGGGACTAGTTGTATTGATTGAGTTTTTCCTATTTGTAATTGATCAATGTTTACTGTTTTTGAGGTTTCTATTTTTGAAATAGGTGCGTGCCATAATAGATCAAAAATATTTAATATTTTTTTTTTTAAAAATAATTGTGTGGTTTTTTTACCTATCCCTTTAATGCTACTAATTTTTGATAAAAAATATTCATAATCCTGCATAAAGTATATATAAATCTATATTATATGGATTCAAACAGGCAAAATCTTATTAATAAAATAAAATATAGAGCTCAGTATAGAGGTACTAAAGAAATGGACTTATTTGTTTATAAGTTCGTAAATGAAATTGTTGAAAATTTAAATTTAGAAGAATTAGAAGATTTAAATAAATTAATTAACCTTGGTGATGAAGAATTAATTAAAATTTCTGAGTCAAAAGATAACCAAAATTTATCCAAAGTCATAATAAAATTGCGAGAATTTAAAGAAAAATATTAATGGCGGAGAGACTGGGATTCGAACCCAGGAAAGAGTTGCCCCTTTGCCGGTTTTCAAGACCGGTGCTTTCAACCGCTCAGCCATCTCTCCGTGAGC
>FUFK010068957.1_pt1 | contig 25743 bp, 29 predicted proteins | sample 1021851 | NCBI WGS metagenome assembly FUFK01 (sample SAMEA51879418, study PRJEB19060) | metagenome | reverse complement strand
GTCAATTTTAGCATTACGAAAGTTAGTATCTGCTATCATTTTATTAATAACATCATCAGTAAAAAACTTTCTTCCATCTATACCAGCCATCTTATTAAAATACTGACTCTTAATACGATGTATATGTTCTGGTACAGCTATCAAGTTTTGACGAGTATCACCTAGTGCAAATTGTTTAGATAAAATCCGCCTTGAAATGCTTTGCCATACGTCACCACNCCACTCTACATTAGCAAATATAGGCATAGATTGCTGTAAAGTAAAGATGTGTTCAACTTCTATACTGTCCTTACCAAGAGGAACCATTTGTCCTTTGGCATTTTTATACTTAATTGTTTTTAAAAACTTCTCAGGATAAATACTAAGAAAATCATTTTGAAGTTCGTTTTTAATACGTGTCCAACTTTCTCTAGTGTGAGGTAACGTCTGAACTTCTTTAGCCATTAACCTACCCCAGTTTGATCTTCCTTTTTTATTCTTAAAGTAGTTCCAAATGTTTAGTCTACCAGACGCATCAGCTAATTGGTTAGTCATTAACTTCTGCTTAGTATCATAAACCTGTTTAGGTGTAGGAGGTACAAAACCACTTGATGTAGGAAAATCACCACCTGTTACACCAAATAATCTACCAGAAAATACTTCTTCAGCTTGCTTAACAATATTAGGTTTTTGAAATAATTGATTAAAAAAATATCCACTACTTTCTATTTGATCCGNAAATACCTCAGTAATTAACTTACCTATTCTTTTTGCACCTCTAAAACGATTAATAGGTAGTCCTTTATTCATAACCATGTCCATAGATAACTCTTTCGTGAAATTAGGACTGGTTGGGTCAGAAACACCAACTACACCAAGTGCCGTTATAGGATTTTTTATAGCTGCATAGCCTGCGGCTAGTGATCCACCTACTCCTAAAATATCTCCTACAGGTGATGCTGTCTTACCACCTCGTACAAAGTCATCGTAGCCTTCATCTATTAATAGTTTCTTTTCAGCTTCAGTCTTATTAACTGATCGTTTAGCTGCTTCTATATTTAATTGTTTTTGCTCTTCATCATCTTCTCTGAAGGTTGCAAATAATTGTTTCATTGTATATGTGATAGAATAGTCTGTTCTCTATCTGTAATACCGAATGTCGACCTCATCCAGTCTCTCCATTCTCTACTACCTTTATCCTGATTGCATCGTCGACACGAGGGTACAACATTCGTCGTTGTATCTGTACCTCCCTTGCATTTGGGTCGTACATGGTCGATTGTAAGTTTGTGTAATTCATGAAATTCTCCGCAATAAACACATTGACAATTAAAGTGCTCTTTGATAGCTCTTCTCCAGAGCCGTTTAGATTCTGAACTTGTCATGGTTATTAAATTGTGTAAATAGTAATCAGGGTTTGGTAGTAATGGTGTCATTAACGTCTTGTTGCTCCGCCTCTTCCTCGGTTCGCTTTACGTGATTCGGCAACAATCTTGCCACCTTTATGTGACATATCAGTCTGTCTGCCGGGTTTACGCTTTCTACGTATCTTCATTAACTCACGTCGATACGCTCTTTTAGCTGGTGTATTGTTAATACGAGCTTGAGCACGTCTACGTTTAAGACGTGACCGTTTATTTCTCCTGTAAAACCTTGCAGTTCTACCGGGATTAGGGCTGAGTCTAGGTCCTGTTCTTGCCATATAATCTAGATTTAACTAAAGATGGATCTACTTTTGGTATTACCGAAGCTAATCGGTCTAGTGGACTGCCCTCAAGAGCAACACCTGTAATGTCATTAGTCTTAAGCCAATCACATGCTGCTTTCAAATCTTGAGTTTTCGCTTCTCCACATTTTATCAAACGTAAAAATTCTTGTGTAACAAGGTAGTGAAGCTCGTTAAAACTTTCTTCGTTCGCTTTTTTAGGTATTACTCTTGTTTCATTCATTCGATTCCTAGTCCTTTTTTAACAATCTGTAGTGCTCTATCGTCAAGTTCATTATCTGTAGACTCGACTAATTTCTCTAATAGTTCAACTACAAACTTCTTAAATTTGTCACTTTTTAAACTTGTTAGTACAAGTGGTTTAATTAATGCTAACATTACTCTTCTCCGGGTGTTACGATTTCTTGTTTCTTAACAGGCTTCTTTTTAGTAGCCTTCTTTTTAGCAGCTTCTTCTCGTGCTGCTCTTTGATCTGATAGTGTACTCATTTAAAATAATCCAAATTTCTTTTTTTCTTTAGGTGGCTTGACTTTAACTATCGGTACTATATCCTGACACAACACGTACATGTCTGTATTTGGTCGTATCTGAAAGCCTTTCTTTTGTAAGTCTGCACACTTATGGGCTCTTGTAAGTTCATACTCAAGCCTCATCTTTTCTTCTTGGCGTTTAGCCAGTTCTTTACATTGTTTATAGCCTGACTTATCTAAGGGAACCATAAAGTTAATTTGGAATCCCCAGTTCTCAGCTATTGTATAACTACTAGGCTGCATATGCTCATCAAAGGGTTTAGTATGATTACCCATATAGAAAGGCTGAAATGTCATTGTACTGCCATTACAGCTTATATTAGGACCAAAAAATTGACGACTTTGTGCTCCATTATTCTGAAACTGTACAGCCTGATTAGTTACATTACCCGTAGCTGCTGCTACAGGATTACTATTATTGTGTGTTTCTCCTTCTGCAAATGCTGGTGCAGTTATTGAGAGAAGATAGAGTAAGATGTAGTGGTACTGTCTGTTTCGATTTCTCTTTCTATTGAGATTGTTTCGATTGTGCCTGCTTCTCTGGTTGTGATCTGTAGATCCCAGTCCGCTGCGTTGGTTGTTGGTGTGTAAGTTGCACTGTCTGAACCTATCCCACCAGTACCACCAACGGTTATGTTTGTACCACTGTAAGTTGTTACGGCTGCACCTTTGATGTCGTGCTCCACCGTTTCTGTTATTACTTGGTTTGTTGTCGTTGTACTCTGCATTGACCCTGTTGTAAACTGGGGCGTAACAGTGTTCGCTCTTGCGGCTGCGGGGGACAACAGTGCTAAGAGTATTATCCATTTAGTCATGTCTTTGGTTTTTCTTTGTCTTGTTTTTTACCATTGCCTGTGGACAAGCCAAAAGTGGCGAGTGCCCCCGTAAAAATTGAGGCAGGGAACGTGATATCCCCTCCGGGACTCTTTTTAACCATGGGTAGTTCGACATAATTAAGGGTTATGATAAACCCAGACCAGATAACGACACCAAGACGAACCATCGCCCCNAGTACCACCATCTGTTCTTCATGATCGTCTATTCCTTCTTTGATTCTTTTGAAGAGTCCTTTTTGTTCGTCAGGTTTTTTCTCCATTTGGTGATTTTATCTTGTAGGAATTTCTGGATCTTTTTACGTATCCATTCGATTATAGGCTGTGTCAGCGTTGTAGCTGCTACAGCTGTAACCGCCGTTGTAGCTGCCACTACGACAACCTCAGTTGAAGGTTGAGGTATTGGCTGTTTAATAAACGGTATTTTTAAAGTAGGTGGTTCGGGTGGTTTTTCTTCTACAGCTTTGACAGGCTCATCCTTTTGATCTCGTAAATCACTAGGAGGAACTACCATAGGTATATAGTATGGTACATCAGCTGTAGGTAAAGGTATTTCTACTGTTTCTATCCGTACTGCATCTGGTAACGCTATGGTGGGTACTTCCATTAAGGTTTAGGATATTTGTCCTTAGTTGCTTTAATAGTAGCTTTCCAAGCGTCTATACCATTATGGTAGATGTCATCTAGTTGGTCAACAATACTAGGATATTCTTTTGCTCTATTTCTTGACCATTCTAAGCCGTCTTCGATTGCTTGTAATCTTAAAACTTCTGCATCAAGTTCGGATTGCGTAGGTGCAGTTACTCCTGTTTCCCAAGTCCATTCACCACCACGGTAATTATAACCTTTTCCGGGTCTTAGGCTTTCTGCTGCATCATAAATGTTGTAAATTTTCTTCATTATTCGTACTCAAAAATTGCCCAACGACTATTATCTTTTCCATCTCCGCCCGGACCTTCGTGATCCCTAATCGCAACTCTATGGCTAAAGCCACTTTGTTGTCCATACCTAATTTTATAAGTCTGTTGTGATGTTGAACCGGGGGTGTCCTTTGCAATAAATATTATTTTATCTTGGCAAGTAGGAGCATGACCACTTTGGTTTCTGTTCATATAATCGTGCTGTTGCGAATATTGTTGAGCCTCTAGCACAGTATTATCATTCTTACATACAGCATAATTTCCAACAAGTTGTATTCCTGACGCTATATTCAAAGCGATAGGTATAGTCATGTGAATCACTACAGTACTAGTAGAACTTGTAGGGGTAAATGTAAAAGTAAAAGCGTCTTGTGGATATTGGCTGGTTGTAGCATATTGAGTGCTGTTTGTACCATACTCTACTTTTAAGATCTTACCTCCTCCGGCTTCTGCCCATGTTAAACCGCCTGTATTACCAGACTGAGCTGATAAAAAGTAACCATTAGTCGGTGAATTAGATACTTTAAGATTAGCTTCATCAACTACATCATCTGCAATAACTTGTGCTCCATCAGCTGTAGAGGTTACTTCTCCACTATGGTTAGGGTGAGTATAGTTATTACTAGCTGGTAAAGTTTCAAAAGCTGGAGGTGAGCCAGCTCCTGTAGATGTTAATACTTGTCCGTCTGTTCCCGGACCTACTGCTACTGGATTACCAGACGCATCATATGTAATGATTTGACCATCTGTACCAGCAGCTTGTTTGGATAAAGTGACAGCATCATCTTTGATAGCGTCCGTTCCTATTTTTGTTAATGCCATAATTTATGAAGGATAAGGTGATGTACCGAGTACAGCCGTATCCCATGTAGCTTTTAGTTCAGCTTCTGTTTTAGCTGCATCTATAGCTGCATTAGCCGGAGCATCTCGTAATGCGTTTTTCTTAGATACTATTGAAGTGGTATCTGCACTTGTTTCTAAAGCTTTTTGAAATTCAACGTCAAGTTCTGCAAGTTTTGGTGCTCTTGCCTTTCTTATCTTGTTTTTATGAATTTCTTTAGCTTTATTCATGTTTATTCCAAATCCCATAATTTACTCCGTATAAGTCCAAGCGTCTCTAAAAGTCCTATCAGTTGGAATTTCAGATTTGTTTACTGTATAAACTGTCTTACCACTAGGACAATCTTTAGCTTTTATTTGTTCTAAAGTTAAATCTGTATTATCAGCCGGAGTAACAATGTTTATGGAACCATCATCGTTTGCGTAAATAAATCTTTTATCAGAATTTGCCATAATTAATCGTCAGAAAAAATAACTCCATAACCATAATCGCAGTCATGTAATCCACCATATGGAACTCCCTCCATGTTGGGTGTTAAAACTTGACATGCTGTGTTTGAAATGTAAGGTGTTGCTACGTCTGAATAGTTTGTATCAAAAGCGTTTGCGTTAAATGAAGCAGATACAGCACCACAAGGATCAGTTAAAGTATCTTGAAAGTTAACTGTATATTTTCCAGTCGCATTATCTGTTATAGAAGAAACCCTATAGCTATCTCTTATTGCAGCAGGGCTTCCGTCTTGGTTGTAATTCCACCAAACTCTAGCTCTACCTTGAAAAATTTGTTCAGTTGTAGAACTATTATTACCACTTGTATCTGTAATTGTACCAGCTTTTGTTGTACCAGAAACAGTAAGGTTTCCGGCACAAGTTGCATTACCAGACCCATCTAATGTTATAGCGTCTGATGATGCACTGTTTGATCGTACTTGATCGACTAATATTCTGCTCATTATGTATCTCCTAGTTTTTTAAAAAGTGCATAACTACGAATAATATCATTAGTTAAATCAGCAAATTCTAGTGTTGCGGTAGCTTCAGATAAATTTGCAAAATAAACTTTATGAGTAGAAGTATCTGTTACATCAAAAATAAATTTTACACCAAAACTAAATGTTGTCTGACTACTATCTTGATGAACAGCAGCATAACCTCTTGCTCTTTTATTATAGTTAGAGTTATCAGTAGTAACATAAATAAAACTTGCAACATATCTAGACTCTGTTGCTGATGTATAACATAAAGTTTGATACTCTATTTCATAAATTCCTGTTTCGGGAAAAGTAAAATATTGTCCTGAGTTAGTCATAGCTGAACCTATGTGACCACAGCCCGCTATAGTTCCAGTTGATCTACCCCAATTTGCTGCTGCTGTTTCAGCTTGAAAAGTAGTTTGGGAAGTAACGTGCCACATATCAACCATTGATAAGCCACCAGTAGGTTGAGCTACAAAACTAAGATTTCCAGAACCATCAGTTTTAATAACTTGGTTTGCACTACCATCAGCATTAGGTAACTTAAAAGCTACGTCACTAGATGTAGGTGCGTTTGTAGGTGGGTTAAGCGATACGCTGTTACCACCCGAATGTTTTAATTTTATTGAACTCATGCTGCTACCTCTATTAACGTCATTGAACTTGTATAACTTCCATTTACTTGAGCATAAATAACTGCATTACCATCATGTTTAGCCATTGCGACTGTGTAAGTAGTTGAGCTTGTTGTGTTTGGACTATCTAAATATGAAAAAGAACCCATTTCATTATTCTCAGGTGCGGTGTTGTGTGAACCTTGTGCAGATATACCAATTCTCGCTGTAGATAATGCTGTGCCTGTGTGATCTCCTCTGTATAACCTAAGAAGGCATTGCCTACCAGATGAACTAGTACCATCCCCAAGCATATTTATAGCTGAACTTGTTAATACTAAAATTTTACTTGTTGTGGCTGATGGTGTAATTGATGCTGACAATCCAGAGGATGCAAAAGTTGTTGAGTTATTACTTACTTCAGTAGAAGTTGTTGCAGTAACAACATTAAGAATTTTTCCTGTTGTAACAGTATTTGCAAGCATGTCAGAATCGACTATGCCATCTGGTAAACCACCAACAGAAATTCCTGTGATAGTACCGTTTCCATTTATTGAAATTGCCATATTAAACTATTGTCCATGTTGAGTTGTTAGGTACTGTCACGGTTACTCCATTGTTGATAGTTAATGGTCCAAACGAGCCAGCATTTTTGTTTGTGCTAATTGTGTAATCGTGAGTTATTGTTTGATCGTTTTCCCAGAAAACAGCATTAGCTCCCGAGTTACCACCTGTAGCACCAGCTTGCAGTCCAGTAAGATTCGACCCATCTACTGCTGGTAAAGTGCTTGGAAATCTTGCATCAGGAATAGTTCCAGATGTTAGGTTGCTTGCACTTAAAGCTGTTAAGTCTACCTGTGCCCAAGTTAAGCCACCTGTATTACCAGATTGTGCTGATAAGAAATATCCATTAACTGGACTATTACTTACCTTTAACTTAGCTTCACTTACAGCATCAGATGTTAATTTAGCTTCTGTTACTGTGTTGTCATTAGGTGTACCTATACCAACAGCAGATCCACTTTGTGTTACAAATAAACTAGATCCACTTGGAGGTGCTGTGCAGAATTTAATTCCGTTAGTTCCTTCTAAATGAAATCCCTCATTACTTGCACTATATGAGCCACTGTTTGGTTTTTGTACAACACCGTTAAGACTAACTATAAGTTGTCCAACGCTAGTAATAGCAGCAGCATTGCTACCATCTCTTAAATCATAAGAAACTATACTTCCGTTAAATGTAGGGCTACCGGATGTAGCTCCATCAGGTACGACTGTTAATAATTTAAAGTCTCCAACTGAAGTAACAGCATCATATTGTGTGTTACCTAAGTCATATACCTTCATTATATTGGCAGATGTATCAAACCATAGGTCTCCGTCTTGTAAAGCAGATCCATCTGGATGATTACTTGGAGCACTACCACTTATCTGGTATCTGTCGTTAAAATCATTAACAAGAGTTTGTGCGTTAGTTACTCCGGCTGGGTCTATAACTTCTCTATGAAAAGTGTATGTATGTAATGTTGTAGTTGTTTCTACTAATATTCCTTTTCCAGCTTCAATAGTATCACTATTAGCCATACCATTGATAGTTACTGTATTTCCAGATCCAGCTCCGTTTGCAATAGTTGCAACTCCACTTCCGTTAGAAGTTAAGTTACTTGCTAATGCTTTGATACTAACTATAGTTCCAGCACCATCGTTTACGTCTGGGTTAGTTGTAGGAAAACTGGTTTCGTTAGCTATCGGTACAAAACCACCTACTTCAGTTACTAGCTCTACTATTCTTTCGTTTACAGCTTGAGCTGAAGGTAGTTGTACATCTGTAGCACTTCCAGAAATAGTTGTAACTATACTCTTGCCGTCTAATAAATTGAGCTCTGCTGTAGATGCAGTAACACCATCTAAAGTTTCTACTTCAGCTTGTGTTAAGTCAGCTAAGGCACTAGCAGTACCACTACCCATTGTACCAAGCTCTGTAAGCTCAGAGTCGAGTGGTTGCTTTCCATCTAGCTGTGGTTGTATAGAGCTACTTACTCCATCAACATAATTGATTTCTGCTGTAGATGCTGTCACACCGTCTAGCAAATTTAATTCTGTAGTGTCAGCTGTGACACCATCTAATTTATTTATTTCAGCAGTAGTAGCAGTTACACCATCAAGTATATTTAACTCTGCTGTGTCTGCTGTGACTCCATCAAGTTTGTTGATTTCTGCTGTAGTAGCTGTAACACCATCTAGTGTGTTTATCTCTGCTGTTGTAGCAGTCACACCATCAAGAATGTTTAGCTCTGATGTGGTTACAGTAGCATCATCTAAGATTGCTAATTCAGTTGTAGTTAGGTTATTGATAGTACCAGTTGTAGCTATGTTCTGACTACCAAAGTCAGGACTTACCTTTGTACCAGCAATAGCAGCTGACGCATTGATGTCAGCATTGACTATAGTTCCATCAGCGATGTCTGTAGAAGTAACTGTTCCGTCAGCTATCATAGTTGATGTGACGGTTCCAGTATCTCCTGTAGTAACTACTGTACCTGTTGTATCAGGAAATGTAATTGTACGATCTGCTGTAGGATCAGCTACTGTAATTGTTGTTTCGTTAGCATTATCAGTAGCACCTTCAAATACTAAGTCAACATCTTCACCAAAGTTAAGATTACCGGTCATAGTGTCACCTAGTGTACTAAGAGCACGTTGACCTACCTCTTGTGTTTTGTAAAGGTTTTGGGTAAAGTTGTCGTTTAGATCTTCTGATTTAATTGCAGATCCAGCATAAAATGTTGCTGTTAAAGAATCTACACCGGTTTCTCTGAATATTTTGATTTTGGCTCCGTTTGTAGGAGCAGTATTAAATTGTAACGTGGTTGCACTAGGTAATGTAAATGCCGTAGTGTCCACACCATCGAGACTTGCTTTAATGTCCGAGGTCTTAAGATATGGGAATGTAAAGGAGTACGTAGTTGTACTCCCATTACCAGTATAATTGTTTTGTGTAACAGCACTCATAGTTGCTATTTCCTCATGTTAAGTAATTTACGAGTGGTTTTATTTTTTATGTCAACAGCTTCTTCTACTTTACCTTTTTTCATTAAATCATCTTACATGCCTGTTGTTTTCTAATTACATCACCTATTTCTGGGTTTTTTCGTAAGAATTTAATTTCTGCAATCTTCTGAGCATTGCGTACAACACTACGTAAATCTTGCATTACAGGTAGACTATCAACATCTATTGTAATTAAATCACTTGTCTTGTTAGATCTTCTGTGTGCTTTAACTAATTCAATTTCATCTCGATAGCGTTTAGTATTCATGATTCGTATGATCTGTTTGTAGATCTGCTGTTCACCTATATATCCATATATCTCTTCTCTCTCTGTTGGGCTATATTCATAAGTTCCTGTAGAATCTTTCTTAAGTAAAGTCAATCCATCAAAACCTATCTCTTGTAAAAATAGTCTCCAGTCTTCGTCACGTCCAGCAACTTTAACAGGGCTTCCAGCATTAAATACTCTTAACCAGTTATTTTCTGTATAACCGATAGGAGTTCCTGTGTATATGTCTATCTGCTCTGGTACAAAACCAGATAGTCCGGGAACTTTACTCAATANATATGGTATGAGCTCTTTAGTTTCGATGTCTTTAAGTGCATCACTAATAGCAGTTTCAACAATTTGTAAAGTACCAATCTGGGGTATTAAAGTTTTAAGACTTTGTTTTGTCTGTTGATAGAACGCAGACATGTCACCATTTACAAAATTAACTAATGGTTCAAATCCTTGTAATGGTGTATCTCTTGCAAATGATGCAGATAAAACCCACATAAGTTTAGATTCAATACTTTCAAAAAATGCTTCGTCAATATCATTCGCATAATATGCTAGACTTGCAAGTATATCAAGAACTTGTTTAACACCGGGTATACCAGAATAATCTACCCAGAAATCATTTTTTTCTCCACCACCGGGTACAGGTACTAACAGCATGTGTGGTTTAAAACCATTCTTAATCTGTTTACTTCTTTCAGACTGATTATAATGACCCGGACCTGTAATGTTTCCTGCCATTGCATGACTAAATAAAGTAGTAACTAACAAACCAGAAAATATCATACGACCTGTATATTCAGCTCTTAGGTTTTCCCAAACAACTCTAGCATTAGGAGTTTTAGCCATAATAAGACCATGTTCTAATAATGCTTCAGCTATATCGTCGTCAGTTTTAGCATAAATAGTTTTACTATATCTACTAATACCGGGTAGTAAACTAATAGGTGTATAAGATGCAGCAAGTTTAGTAGCATTACTTAATGTACGTGGAAACATTAAAACTTCTTTAAGTACAGGATAAGCTGTAGTAGCTTCATTTATCCATCTTGACATCCCATCATCCATATTTAGCTGAATTTCACCAGCCATAGCTCTCACTGCTTTATCTTTGATTAAACCATCAGCATCAAACATAGTATCATAATGCTTCTTTTCTGCTTTCAGTATTTCATTAAAGTCAGCAAAACCTTTATCACTGAATACATCATCGTATGCTCTTACACGTGACATATGATGTGCCATGTGTGTAGAAGCAAAAACATCAGGGAATACCATGCCTGTCATGCCGTAACGTAAAGCTGGATGTGCACCTAATTGTTTTAGTCCAATAACTGTATCTAGTTCTAATAATTTAGCATAGTTACCCTGCTTTTCATAAATAGGACGCATCTGTTCTATTAATTCCCAAGTCTTATCTACCTTGTACACAAAGTCCTTACGATATGCTTTAATCATCATCTCAGGATCTTTATGTGCTTTTTTCATCATTTCATAAGCATCTTTTATGGCACGACGATTAGTTTCTTTAACAGCACCATTATAAAATATAGTACGTTTAAAACCTTCAAAACCATCACCAAATCCATAAAAACCATGTCCTAACAACGAAGTAATAGGTTTGAGTGTAAGTGCTCCACCATTACCTACAGCAGCATTAAGAGGAGCTCCACCACTTAACACGTTATTATAACGTACACCCCAAAGTCCTCTAGCAAATAGATTCATTTCTTTAGGATTAGGGCTCTTAAAATAACCCATAGGTGTAATCTGTTGAGCAGCCCACTTCATTAATTTAGCTTGACTGTCTACATCACCACCAGTATGTGCAAAAGCATCCATTAAAGGTTTTACTACTTCTGGAAACTCTTTTTTTAATCTTTTTAATTCAGCTACAAGTGTCTTGTTTTTCTTTGCGATAGAGTTTTGTGCACCTTTAAATTCAGCAAGTAATGTATTAATACCTTCTTCTAAATTCTCAGGTGGCATTTGATTAAAAACGTTTTTATTACGTAGTGCCCAACCAGCTATATACTTGTTAATAGCTATCTCATCCATCAAAAATAACATCTTATCTAATATAAGCTCCATCATTTTATTTGGGTCAGCTATTCCAGCAAATTGAATTGTAGCGTCAGCAAGCGTCGCAGCTTCTCTTCCAAGACTGTCCATAACTCTAGCAGAAGATTTTGCAATATCTTCACCTAGAAACTGGTTTGTAAGATCACGTAAAGCAAAGATAGCAGCTCTTGCAGTATCTTCAGATGCGTACTCTACTTTCATCATACCGCCAAGTAAATTCTTAACATCCATATTAGTTAAGAAAAAGTCTTTAATATCATCTACTGAGCCTGCGGTTACAATATCATTATAAATACCCCATGCAGCTGCGTTCATTTCTTTAGAAGTAAATCTAAAACCATCAACTACAGCGTTAAATCTACCAGCGTCTCTAGCAGCTTCAGCTACACCTCTTACTACATCACGACTCTCAGGACCTATCATCAGTCCCTTTTGAATCATAGAGTCTGTAATAACTGGAGCAGGGTCTCCTTTAGATACACCTTGTCGAATAGCGGTAGTGTCAGCCATATTACGTGCAACATTACCAGCTGGTGGAATTGTACCGCCTTTAGCTCCTTCATCAAATGCAGCTGGAGATATGTCAGGATCAATACCTAAATCTAACTCAAGCTGTTCTATGTTATCTAATTTTCGAGCAGCACGAGCAGTTCTTTCAGTGTTTTCTATTATATCACTTCGACGCATAACATCATCAAAGTCAAGGATATCAGCTAACTCATCTTCTAAGTTTAACTTTTCATTAATTAAGTTTTGTTCAATCTCAGGATTAACTTTTCTAGTACCTTTTGTATACTCAACAAGCTCGTCGTTAATTTCTGATAATCTTATAAGCTTGTCAGTATCACCACCAAAAGCTATGTTTACCTGTTTATACTTATTAGCTGTTTCATCTAAAGGTTCAAACCAATCTAGTACTTTACGACTTTGTGGTACGTCAAACAAAGAACCTATCACGTTACCTAATATAGGTATGGGTAAGTTTTCTAACATAGTCCTATATCTACGTACAGCTGGACTGTCAGAATCTCTTGTCTTTAATATTTCTGGTAAAGGTAAATGACCTTCTGCTCCAAATATATCAGGAATCTGTTTAGCTAAGGTTGTAGTTATTGTATCCTGTTCTGATGTATCACTAATACCTACAATCGCTGTATCGACTGGTAAGTTAATAGCAGCGTTAGCACCTAATCGTTTCCACCAAGGCAAACTCCATCGAGCAGCTTGTGGAAATTTTGTTGCTGTAAATGCATTAGCTTTACCTCCAGTTAAAATACCGGGTATGAGAATAGAGAATATCTCACGCATCTTTTGATGACCGGGGTTATCTAATCTAGTTTCTGCATCGTAGATATCATCAATTCTTTTTCCGCCGGGTACAAGACCTACAAGGTCCATACCAAAGTCCATTAGACCTAAACCGGCTGTACTTAAACCTTGGAATGTACTATCAAGAACTTTCAGTGGATTAGATGAGCCATATATGCTTCCTCCAAATTTCTCAGGTTCGTCAGCTTTGTATTCATCATGAGACATACCTTTATACTTACGATACCAGTTATCACGTAATCTATCACGTGTTGTAAAGCTAGCATCTTNGTCTTTACCCATCATAAACCATTCACGATGTTCTTTCATCATCTGGTCTTCATTTTTTTGTATAGATAAATCTACGGTACTATAACCTTTTTTACCTCCATATGCGGGTTTAAACTGAGATGGTGCCGGTTGATCTATACTGTCTACTGGCTCGATTCCAGCTTCTTGTAGCCTTTCTTTTTCTATTTGTTCTTTAGTTTTTGAACCTAAAGCTAACAAGTTTTCTTCTTCTAATAGTTTTTCTTCATCGGTCATGGTTCAAACCATCCTCCAGTTCCATAAGGGTTATAGTGTATATTATATTCAGATCCAAATTGTATAAGTTTTTTAGCATCTTCTCCTCTAGGAAAGAAACCTTCAGTTTCTAACTGTGGCATGTCTAGTAATCTAGCTCCTAACTGAAGAGTCTCTGTTATACCTTCAGAATATACTCGAGAATATTTAGACATTGTACTATGTTTTCCAACTTCATCACTCCAAGGTCCATATAAACTCATTAAGTATGGTAGTTTTTGTTCTTGTCTTAGACTTACATCACCTCTTTCTCTGAACGCTTCGTAAGCATCAGGTGGTATATACATTTCTTCGTTTTTGTATTTTTCATTTTTGCGAAATAAGTTGTTAATAAATCTTCTAGCATTAAAGTCTGGATAAAACTGTTCTAATAATCTAACATTTTCTGGTAAACGTACACTGTCACTTCCAGATCTTATCTGAACTGCAACTTTTGTTAATTCAGTATCTGATACAATTACTTTTCCATCAACTTTATTATCGTTAATAATTTGATTTATACCCAAACCGACTTTATTATTATCTATTGCATCCTTTAGTTCGCTAAATGCTACTATGTGATCTCCGGGTAATGTACCTTCATAAAATGCAGTAAACGTAACTGATCCGTTTTTGGTCGTACCGTCAAGATGTCTAAAGATACCTTTACCTTTAGTTCCGTCAGGATTAACTGTATCTATTGCAGCTAAGTCTTCAATATCTTTTCGTGCTAACCTAGATCGTTCATACGGATCTTTTATATATTTGTAAGTGTTATTAAAAAGGTTATAATATAAAGCTTTTGTTGCATTTTTAGCGTCCGTAATTTGCTGACTTTGAGAACCAACTGTGACAAAAGCAGTAGCATCTATACCTTGTACAACACCTTTAGCAAATTTATCTATTACATCATCAAACTCAGCTCCTTCAGCAGCTACTAGAGCTTCTACACTTTCAGCAAATGGTGCAGCTCCAACAATGTTTTTAACCTGTTCGGGGTACTTAGATAATAAATTATAAAACTCTTGAGTATCACCTTGTGAAATCACTTTCATCGTATGATCTATAATAGCTTTGTTATTATCAGTCTGAGTAATCAACATTTTATCAGCAAGAAACTTTTGTGTTTCTGGATTACCTTCGTTTGCTTGATGTGCTGCTGCAAGGTTTAGGTACTTATTAGGACCCTCGAAGTCACCATTATTATAAGATGTGATAGCATTATTTAATCTTTGGTTATCATCATCTTTTAGAGATTTTTTATTCTCCTCTAGTATTGCATCATGATGTGACCGCCATCCTTTATGTAAGTCTCCACCTACTTCAAACAGCTTAGGATTCTTTAGAACCCATGGCATGGTTTTGGTGTTACCGGGTGAGATAGGAGTTTCCCACTTACCCCAGTCGTCAACAAATCGTTGCCAACCACCAGCACCACCATACTTAGGATCTCTAAGAGCTTCTTCCCAGATAGATAGAGCAGCTTCTTTAGGTCCAATTACACCACGATTAGATGTAACTCTACCAAACTGATCTTTTGTATAACCATTCATGATGGTTGCAATCATCTGAGACCAACTTTCTTGAGTATTTCTAACTTTGTGTATCTCTTTATCTTCTTTTAAATTCTGCTCATATATTAGATAAGTCTGACCATCCGTTGCAATCTTTTGTCGTTTAGCACCTTCTTCACTAAACGCTTGTTGTATTAATCTACCAGCTGGACTAAGCTCATCTATATCAAACTGTTTAAGAAGCTCTTGTGCACGAAACTCTAAAGCGTCTTGTTCTTGTGACGGATCGAGTTTAATCTCTTGCTCCTGTAAGTACTGATCGTATGAAGCTACGATCGCAGGAAGTGACTGTTTTATTTTATCAGCAATTAATAAGCTACCGTAGTAGCCATTATTTCTAAATAAACTTCCAAGGTAATCTGCATTATCTGAAGATCCCTCATTAGTAAAATCATATATAGCTTCGTTACGTTGTTTTTGCAGCTCTTTAAAATCAGTCTGCTTTTCCATTTCTTCGTTCAGCTTATCTAACTTCTCAAAACCTTTAGCTGCTTGTATTTGTTTAAATTTGTCAACACCTTTTTGTATGTCTACAAATTTGTAAATACCTTCAGCAGCAGACCCTAAATTTTTAGCAAGTGTAGGTGAAAGCTTTGCAAGAAACTCTGATTTTTTAAGTTTCTGTTTAGCCTCAGCTTCTAGAGCTTCTACTTCTCTTTTACCTCTTAGCTGTGTAGCTTCGTAACGTAACTTATCTTTTTTTACTTCAAGATTTTCGTTAATCTTTCTGTTTTCTTTTTGATTTTCAGCAACTGTCCGTAGATCACGAGCATAGTTAGCGTCGAGTTGTGACTGACGCTGCCTATTCTCTTTCATCGCTGTGATTTGTGCGTCAGATTGGATAGACATATTCCGCAATGCAGCGGCTCCTCCAATCTGTAATTCCTCAAACCTACCTCCTTGGAGTCTAGGTTTAAATATTTGTGCCATTAGCGTTTCGTTCCGTATCTATAATTAGCATAACTATTGAATCCTGTACCTATGCTTCCAGCGATACTACTTATTGTTGATCCCCAGACCTGTCCAGCTGCTGCTGATGGAGACATTGTAGCTCCTAGCACTGGTTCTGGTCCAAAGTCATACTCTTCAATTACCCGTGGGAACTGATAAGTAGATACTGGTGTAGGTAAAGGCATTACCGGCATTGGTAATACACCGGGATCTAACATCTTTGCTGCATATGCTCGCAAGTCTGCTGCCGATTTTTCCCGATCTATTGTGTCTAAAACAAAGTTTGCATTTTGAACTGCATTGTTTGTAGAAGCTGTTAACATAGCTACTTTACTACCAAACTCTAAAGCTTGTGTAGTTTTAAGCTTTTCAGCTGATCTACCTGTAACACCTCTAGCTCTTATCTTACCTTCTTTAACTAAGTAGTCAAGATATGCAGCATTTTCATCATATGCAGCTTCTTGTAGAGTTTCGTCTAACTTAGCGTTTTCCTTGTCTCTACCTCTAAGATATGCACCTTCGTTTAATGTTAATTGATTACTATAAATTTCTTCAGATCTTTTGAACTGAGCTTCATTAGATGCCTGTTGCATATTTCTAATTTGTAAATCAGCATTATACTGTCTAGCATTAGAAGCATCTTTATATGCAGCTAATTTTCCTTCATTCAAAGCTTTTAGTTCAATCTCTCGTACTGCAAACTCTCGATCAGCAATAAGCCGATCTTTTTTCATATTCCAGAGTTCAGTGTCGTACTCTAGCTGTCTCTGTTTTGCGTCGTTGTGTACGTTAGCTCCTTCTCTCGCAGCACTAGCTGCCTTATTACCGCCAATAACACTACCGACAACACTAATAGCTGGACCAATAAATGGTATTAAATTCATTATGTTCTCCTGTAAAATCTAGGTGAGTATAATCCTTCCCACATCATAGAGTTTAAGGCTGTTGGGAATGGTGTATCATTAAATAATCTAAGTGTAAAGTTTTCTGTTCTTTGATGTATAGGTAATGTAAATACTGTTTGGTCAACTAAAGGTATATCGTTAGCAAGATACTGGTCAGCTTTAATAACAGGATTTAAATTATACCATTCATCTAAATATATTAAAACTGTCGCACCGTTAGCTGGTGCTGAATCCATAGTCAAAGATGTGTCACTTGTTACTGTAAAAGCTGTAGTTACAACATTGTTTACTTTAACTTTTACTTGCTCTTTATCTACATAACTTATCTGTGATGGGTCCCATCCAAATACTGTAGTAGATCCATCGCCTGTGTACTCTCGTTTACCTTGACGTATACCTTTAGACTTTAACTTGAAGCCCATAACTCCTGATAAACCTACAGCAAACTTCATACGTGCTATAGTTAAGTTAGCAGAAAAGTCAGATCTAGTTCCATTGTCATCTGTTTTAAAATATGTCTTAGGTAATATAATATCAAAGTCATACTTAAAGCCTACGATAACATCACTAGCTACACTTGTTAAATTTTTAAATGGTACTTTAAAATATGTATTACCACTTTCTACTACACGTTCTGGAGTCATTGTAAATCCAGACTCAATAAAGTTACCTGTAGCAGTTGTACCTTTAATAATTAGTACAGGTGTTAGGTTAGTAGCATCATTATAAGGTATAAAACATTTACTAAAATTACCAGCTGTGTCAAATGTAACAGAGGTAGCTGTAGCGTATAAGTCTATACAAGGATTAATCTTTTTACCTTCATTGTTAACAATAATAGCATCATCTGGACTTTGGCTAAGACTAGCTTTACTTAATGTAAATTGTCCACCTTGTTTTGTTACAGCAAAAAATTCATCAGAGTCTGCTGCTATAGCTTGTACTGTACCGGGTGCTTCCCAGTTAAACCATGCTTGTACTAAATTCTTTTCTCCATCACTATATGTACGGAAATAGTATATGTATCTGGAAGCTTGTCCAGACATAGCAATAAACTGGTTCTGTGGACTAGCTATTAGTGTATCTACTGTAGCTGGAACCCACTCGTTTACAACTCTACCTATATCTAATACTGTTGGGTTTTCATTTTCTCCACGAGTTACCATACCAAATACTCTGGTGTAACTAGGAGTTTTACTAACAAAGTTAATTGTTGTACCCATATCTACTGGATCTAGTTCAGTATCCATTTCGTAGTTAGCTATAGCACGTATAACTGTCTTAGCTGGTGTTAGTATACCATCAGATGCAGCCATTAAAAACTGTTGATTAGCACTAAATAAAACTAAACCTTGAGTAGATGGTAGTACACTATGAAGTGCAGCCGGTCTAATAGTAGATGCACTAATATCTATAGGATCTGAGTCAGTAACTGTTTGTGCAGATGTATGGTAAAAATTAAAAAACTCTGCTGATTGACTCATAGATACGTTATCACTAGACAAAAATCCTAATCTATTATTATGGAAAAATGCCTGTACAATCTTTGCACCTACGAAAGATGGGTGAGAGTTAGTAACATCATCACCTACAGTTCTTGAATCATATGTTATCTTCTTAAATGTAAACGCATTGGTTCCTGTATTTACAAGTTCATGCGTCATAGTTGCATTATCTAATCCTGTAGATACACTAGGAGATAAACCTTCTGACCAGAATCCGGGACCTGATGTACCATTATCTGCCGTATATTTCATAAAGAATGGGGATGTAGTAGCACCATCATTAAGTACTTTAACTACGTGTCCATTTTTAGATTCATTAGGTAGTTCTGCTATTGTAGCTATTTGATCTTGAAATATGCCAAGTTTGTCACCTCTTGTACCACCACTACCTACTAAAGTAAAAGTAGCATTACGTGATAAGTGTAAACTATCAGCTAATCTAGTTACGGTTAATCCAGATATATTTAAGTTATTTATATTTGTTTCCATTGTAGTTAATACATCTGTATAACTAGCACTTCCACCTGATGTAAATGTAGTAGTCTGTCCAGCTACTGTAATACTAAAAGGTATATTGTTAGCATCTCCTATTAATCTAATAGTACCCTGTGAGTTCGCAGTGAATGAGGGTGCTGCAAGAGCTGCAACTGTTTTAGTTTTGTTAGTTATAAAAGTTGTATCTTGTACAGTTAGAACATCATAATCTGTACGTACTCCTGTCAGGTATGCCTGTGCCCCTGTAGCATAGGTAATAGAGGCAGCTGCACCTGTTATAGCGTTCCATATAGCAACGGCTCCTGTAGAGCCTCCTGATGCTGGTGTGATGCAACCTATGTATTTTTCTGTTTCAGTTCTAGCTATGTAGAACCACTTTGATGAGTCATATGTAGTGCCTGTACCTAGATTAGCAATCCACTTAAAACCGGGTCTTTTAGTTAACCCAAAGGTTGGGTCAGGATAACCGTTAAGGCACTCCTCTACTTGACCCGGAAGCTTCTTGTCGTCAGATTGTCTAGATACTCCACCGAGATAGTTTTCAACTCTTTGAGTTACTGCTGGCATTATCGTTGTAAAGCGTGAAATGGTTGATAGCTTTGATAGTAAGCTTGCTGTCCTTGTGGGTGTCCAAACATAGTAAACTGACCTTGCTGTGTTTCATACTCAAGAGCTGTAGATCTAGCTAAAGCTTCTTGCTGTTGTAACCTAGCATACTGGTCATCGTCTCCTACTATCTTTCCAGATACAAGGGTAGCTGCTCTGGTTGTAATATAGTTTTGTATAGGTTCTGGTAAATCTATCCAGTCAAAATACCATACGACATCACATTCAATAGGGCTATATTCCCATGTGTATCTATGATTCTGTCTGTCGTATAATTTACCTTGTCTGCGTACAGCATCATAAGTCATGTTCTGAGCGTTTTCAGTTAACTTGATCTGTATGACATTATTCGGTATAAGTATTTCGTTGTTGTTATCTTTTGTAAATTCGTAGTGATACTCTTTGTTAAAGGTCCAGCCCTCTGCTTGAATCTCCCTTGACACCTGTAACAGTGTATCATAAGCAATCGCAACTTCCGGGTTGGTTTGGTCTAGTGTAGTTACAGGAGCCTGACCACATGATGTGAGTATCTGGTTTATAGCTGGTAGCTCTTGTGTAGCATTTGTGGTTGGAAAAGGCATAATTATAAATAAGAAAAGGGGAGAATGAACTCCCCGTATTAACTCGCATTAGAATGCAGCGTTACCGGATGATCCGACAGCAGCACCAGCGATTAGTTCAACAGCAGCAGCTGGGTTTAAGTAGTCTGCACCCATGGCTAGTCTTCCTAAGATTACNTCACCTTGGTATACTACTGAAACGTCTCCAGATGTTACCTGTACTTGTGGACCGATTGCTTCTACACAGCCTGCAGCTTCCTTCTGGAAGATAAGTCCGCAGCTGTTTGCAAATTCAGTCTCTTCACCGTACTCGTTGTTGATACCAGTAACATCGTTAGCAGCATCTTCAACAGCTTCACCTACAAATGAACCTACGTTTCCGGGGCTTGTTACACCGGGGTTTGTTGCAGATGCAGATCCATACTTAGTACCATAGCTTGAGAAGAATGGTATGTTCATTGACTTGTAGATCTTGATGCCTGCAATTTCAATGATTCCGTTACCAGACTGTAAGGCTGTACCTTGTGTGTCTCTGTTGACAAGTCCGTTAGAACCAACAGCTTGTATTAGTTCGTAGTATTGTCTTGGGTTTAGAACACCAACTCTACCATCAGTAGAAACTCCTTTTTCATCTAGAGCTGCAGCAGCATCGTAGAAAGCATTGATTAATGCAGATGAGCTGTATGCGTCAGATGCTTGGTTGTTTGTACCTACTCTGATTTGTGTTCCGCCGGGCTCAACGAAGCCTGACTTAGTGATTGGAGAAGCAGCCCTAGCACCACGAGCGATAGCTCTGAATACTAAACGGTCATACTTCTGAGCAAGAGCATATCCAATCTTCTTGGAGATCTCTCCTCTTAGTTCATAGTGAGCAAGTGTCTCATCTAATTCGTAGACAAATGCTGAACTGATTAGAAGGTCATCAACTGTGATGGTCTTCTCAGCTACTGGAGGTGCACCATCGGTGTTACCTAGTATGCTGTTACCGGGTGTGTGATACTCGGCTTTTGTGTGTCCTGTGTAGATGAACTGAAGACTCTTACCGTTTGTAAGTGTTCTCTTCATTACAAGGTCTCTAGCNATNGCATTGTGCTGGAAGCCTTTNAACATCTCTCCACTGAACANCTTTAAATANAGGGCTCTAGCGTCNCCTGNNCTATTTAGNCTGACCCGGNCGNGTTAACGGAGCNAGTNGNCNNTGNACCTGATTGTTGTTGTGCCATTNATATGGATTAGTNAANAGTTNATATTGCTTAGTACTAATTTTTCTCGAGTTTTTTGTGGTCTATCCCACCGTCTAGACGGCATCAGGTATCTCCGTAGAGGCTTATGCCAACGGCAGAGGAGTCCGACTCTGAGGTGCTCCTCTGCTTAGATCAGTAAGAAGGTGTCTCTAATTGAGCATCTTCTTTCTTTTCTTCAGTTTTGTTTTCTGGTTCTGGAGCAGGGTATGTCTCAGGTGTTAACCTTGTGACTGCTGCTCTCATGACCGAGCTTTGATGTGCCATTTACTTAACNANTTTAGTATATGTAACACCACGGTAAACGTAAGTTACTGTCATAGCTTCCTCCGATACCTAGCCCCCGTTCCATGACTAGATGACATGCGTCGCATAAGCGATGAACGGACGTCGGGGTTATGCTATTTGTGGTGCAGTTAGTGCTACGTTTGTAGACTCAGCTGCTGCTAAGTCGAGTGGGAAGTTGTGAGCATTACGCTCGTGCATAACTTCAAAGCCTAAGTTGGCTCTATTTAATACGTCAGCCCAAGTAGGTATGATCTTGCCGTTAACGTCAACGACGGACTGATTAAAGTTAAAACCATTAAGGTTGAAAGCCATGGTGCAGATGCCCATTGAGGTGAGCCATATGCCAACCACGGGCCAAGTAGCCAAAAAGAAATGTAAGCTACGAGAATTATTAAAAGAGGCATATTGGAAAATGAGTCTGCCGAAGTAACCATGTGCGGCTACTATATTATAAGTTTCCTCGTCTTGACCAAACTTGTAACCATAGTTCTGTGAAACGTCTTCCGTGGTCTCCCTAATGATTGAGGAAGTAACAAGGCTTCCGTGCATAGCACTAAACAAACTACCACCAAACACGCCCGCAACTCCGAGCATATGAAAGGGGTGCATAAGGATGTTGTGCTCCGCTTGGAAGACAAACATGAAGTTAAATGTTCCACTGATTCCTAATGGCATACCGTCAGAGAATGAACCCTGACCGAAAGGGTAAACAAGAAAGACAGCAAGAGCTGCGGATAGTGGTGCAGTATATGCAACAAAGATCCAAGGTCTCATGCCAAGTCTGTATGATAGTTCCCACTGTCTGCCAGCATAAGCTGCAACACCTATGAGAAAGTGAAAGACAACGAGTTGATATGGTCCACCATTGTATAGCCACTCGTCCAGTGTGCCGGCTTCCCATATAGGATAAAAATGTAGTCCGATTGCGTTAGAGGAGGGGACGACTGCTCCTGATATAATATTGTTTCCGTATATTAACGAGCCAGAAACAGGCTCACGTATGCCGTCTATGTCTACAGGCGGTGCTGCGATGAAGGCGAGTATAAAACAAGTTGTTGCTGCTAATAAGCAAGGGATCATTAGCACACCAAACCAACCTACATATAGGCGGTTCTCTGTACTTGTAACCCACTGACAAAATCTTTCCCAGTTACTAGCTTGGCTTTCTCTTGTTACAGAGATTGCTGCCATTAGAATATACCGGGTATGATTTGTCCTGTTGTTGCGTAGGCTCCTACAGCTGCTACGAAGCCGAGCATTGCTGCCCAACCATTAAATCTTTCTGCTTCTGGTGACATTAGTTTTCGTTGTGGTAATAATTGTATGGGTGGTTCGTTTGGGTAGATGTTTTCTCTACCATCAGTATCGGTAGTAATCATTTTTTCTTTTTCTTTGGAAAGCCTGCTTTCATATGAGCATATGCTTTCGGTGTAATTGTACTATTCTTTTTTGATCTGCTAGTTCCCGCTTTTTTACGAGCGTTCATATTAGCGTACAAGCCTCTTTTAGCCATTAGCGTTTTTTGCCTCCGTGTTTGCAGCCACACTTGCTGCCTTTTTTGTGTGCCATGTTAGCATTTCCATCNTCGCATAGCAAGTGCCTTACGTGTAGGCTTGCCNTTNTTTCTCATCGGACCCTTCATGCCTCTAAAGCGAGCACAGAACGAGCGTTTGCGTGGACCACCTCCGGGCTGTGGAGCCTTGAGGTTGGAGCCGGTAGCCCGATTGTATTTTTTTCTACCGGCTGCGGTGAGCCCTCCCTTACGGCTCTTGTGTTTGCCTATTTTAAGGGAGACGTTCCTTTTACGGACTCTCTTTTTACGTGCCATTACACTCCTTTCATCATCTGCTGTATAAAGAGTTTAATCTGTTTAGGGTCTTTTGTTTTTCTAAGAACATCAAGTCCCTGTTTCTTTTCCATGTTAGTCATAGGTTCGCCAGTAGATAGGCGTGGAAACAGAGCAACATCTCGATTGATTTTCATAGATTTATTGGCTTGGTCTAGACCTATTCCGGGTAAGATTTCACCATGTATAGCTTCATCATAAGTCCCATCATATCTCATAACCCCATTGTCATTATAAAAAACTCGTCCCATTAAATCTACTATACCACCGTTTGTAGTAGCATATCCGCCACCGGTAGGAGGTGTGGTGGCTATCTTCATATCTTTGTTAGTATTCTTTTTATTTGGAGCTTGGACAAAAGGAAACATAAAGAATCCTTGTCCATCTTCTTCAACCCCATACGCTGGTTGACCACGATACTCTTCTGGATCATCTGTAGACGTGTCCCGTTTAAATTGTATATAAGGTGCACTCTCTCCGGGTTGATTTAGATTGGAAGGCATGGCAATATCCTTTTCTCTATCTCTGATAGTTAGAGCTGGATTAATATACTGGTTAGGTAGGTATCTCATATCAATACCCCTTCTTCATTTTTTTCCCAGTTTTTTTGGCGGCGGTTTTAGCAGCTTTCTTCCCTGCTGCTGTGTAGGGATATTTCTTTCCGTTAACTTTAGGCATGATTAAAAGTTTACATTAGGTGATCTTGTTAATTTGTCCATGATATCTTTACGATATGCTGAATCATTTTCATAACGTGGATCAGACATAGCTTGGATAACTTCCTGTTGGCTACGGAACTGATCTGTATTTTGTTTTGGTGCTTTACCTTGTATCATATTACCATCGTATCCGATTGCATTTTGGTAGGCATATCCTAATGATCTAACAGCAAAGAACGCTGCCAAAGGATCACCATTTTGCATAACCTGATCGAACATATCTATTTCTTGTTTGTTCAGATTACCTTGTGCCCAGTCAAGCATCTGTGTATACTGCTGTTCTCCACCTACAATACCCTTTAACTCTCCTACTTCTTGTTCAGTAAAATCACGTGTTTGTGGTGCTCCCTCTTCTACACTTTGTCTGTAGTCAAGATACATATTAGCTAGATCAGTAGAACTTATCTTGCTAATTTCTTCTGTTAGTTCTGGACTAAACTCTTCTTGTTTAGTTGACTCGTCCCAGATACGATCTAGAATACTAGGCTCTCCCTGCTCTTCTTCAGGTTGTTCCTGTTCAGCTTCGGTAGCTTCAGGAGCTTCCTCTGTCTGCTCAGTCTGACCTAGCTTCTTTTGTAACTCAAGATATCCTTGCTCTAATTCTTGTGCACTTTTATATTTACCGGCTAGTAAATTATCTTGAGCCTCTTGCATTTGCTCTCCAACTTTCAGAGAGTCTTGCTCCTCCGCAGAGAGACTATCAATGCTAGTCTTCTCTACGTTAGATTCCATTGTTAATGTTTCTGCCATTATAGTTGTTCTGGTGGTAGTGGATCTTCAGTTTGTTGTGTGAGTTGTGGATTCTTACTAGGATCTGCTACTGGTGTTTTAAGTAAAGCCGGTACTTGTTTTACAGCTTCCATCTCAGCCTCTTGTGCCATTGCTTGTTGCTGTTCTTGTTGTCTTTCTTCCATGGACTTAACAAGATTTAGTACGTCTATACCTTGTGCAGCTGCTAGTCTCTTCACAACCTCTTCTGGATTAATGTATTGTTGTATAGCTTCTGGACCCATTGTTTGTGCAATAGTCTGTAGGAAGCCACCCAATGCTTGTACATCTTGTCCTCTGCCAAGTGCATTTATACCAGCTACAATGATAGGTTTAACCATACCTTTTGGTATACGTGGTATCTCGCCTGTCTTCTGGAATACACTGAGCTTTCTGTTTAAGTATGGTACTAAGAACTCAACTGTAAGCAGTCCAAAAAGACCTCCAAGCTGTTGCTCTAGTTCCATCTGTGTCATACGTACCTCTTCAGCTGTGGTTCTCTCTGACTGCCTAACGGACAGGATCAGGAACGCTTCGTTCAACCGCTTCTCGAGTGTCTGCATGTGCTGCAATGCCGTAGCAAA